>Ga0075439_14665_pt1 | contig 17659 bp, 15 predicted proteins | sample MintriSingleCell_FD_74264 | JGI IMG/M metagenome (GOLD analysis project Ga0075439, IMG submission 74264) | Marine eukaryotic communities from Monterey Bay, USA to study complex ecological interactions - Minidiscus trioculatus JGI Plate_4_G5... | ecosystem: Environmental > Aquatic > Marine >... | reverse complement strand
CATCTCATTCTGCTGGTGAACGAATGGGTGTTGATGGACGCATGAGATACAGTGTTCCAATCCAATGGCTTGGTCTACGACCATCAGAGGTTGCTCGTCTCAAGGATGATTTGCCCGAGACTGTCTTTCAAAAGCTAACAGATCTTGATAAGAAACGAATGTCCTCACTGCTCGATCCAAATCACGAATTCTTATCGGAAGAAGATGAAGAGGAAGTTCGTGATATGGAAGATGCTGGATATAAGGTCGAGTTAGAGGCATTGTACTGGCTTGGACCTGACTATATGGGTAACTGGGTTGTTAATATGCTTCGAAATGAGTATGATAATAATGGTGATGAAGGTAGTGGTAGTGATGATGAAGGTAGCGAGTGTAGAAATGTAGCCGAGGAGAGTGATGATGACTTCTAATGTATATAATGCTATAAGATAGTATGGTTTCAAACAGATTCAACTAATATTACATTTATATAAAACTGGGCCAGGGCAAATACATGTACTTGATATATCCCATCAAAATCTTTCTTCTTCCTGACCTCTTCACTAAACAAAACCCCTAAATGATACTACAAACGCTTAATTGAAGGACCGTCTTGATCCTCTTGAGGCACGAGATCCCGATTCTCTCGTACGGCTGTCGTAAGTTCGAGAATCATAAGATCCGTTACTTCTTCGACTGTCTCTACTTCTACGACTATCACCGCTGTAGCCACTCCTTCGTGAATCATATGAGCCATCATCCTCATACATCTTCAAATCATCATGTTCGTCCATCTTATTCCTGTAGTCGTTAAGCCTTTCCTTTTCATCATCGTCGTCATCTTCATCATCCTCCATAACAGCGGCGTTATTGTTGGCAGTATTCTACATTTTCGTAGTTGTTGCACTGCTCTTGTTGCCGCCGATTAACATTAATACTCTCCTCATCCTTATTATTGTTGTTATATGAATATTCAGAATCGTCATGCCATTGTCTTGGTTCATAAACTGTTCGATTATTCATACTATTTGTAACACACCCTTCTTTACGTTTCTCATTTTCTTCATTCATATTATAATCTTCTGCCGCATACGCATGGCTATTTACCTCATCTTGACGAGAGTATGTTATTTGTTGATTATATTGTGATTGATTGTAATTATTATTATTATCAGAGGATAGTTGTTGCTGTCTATTACGATCAACTTCCTCATCACCATCGATACTGTTGTTATTTTCTTCATAATAATAATAATTATTATTCTCATCCTCTTGATGCATGTTTAAATTATTATTTTGACGATGCTGCATTATATCACGCTGTGCATTATTGTCATTATGATAATATTCTTCATCAAGTAAAATGTGGTGTATATTATTATCATCATTATTATTATTATTATTATTCGTACTGGACCACTGCTGATTTATATTATTATAATCGCCGCCGCCGACGGCAGCATCTCGTTGATCGTCATTATTATACTGATCACCGGCTGCTACTGCTAATTCATAATCCATCATCATACCACTACTATCATCTTCTTCCCACCCGTCGTTATTATTATATTGTTGATGAGCTATTGATGTTATCATGTTGAATTAATTATGTTGTGGAAGAGTTTGAGAGTCGAAGACAAAGGAGTAATTTTTGAGTCCCTCTTGCGACTGAGATTTTTTTCAACTCTTTTTCATCCTCACAAAATCACATCGTCATTCTCATTCTTCATCTCAACTCGATACTAATAGAACGTTCTTATTCCCTTGACAGGAGTTGATATACACATAATTGAAGCCACCATCTCCCACCTATAAACTCAAGAGATTACCACATACTAATCATGTCAATGTTCATAACATCCACAACAACGACAATGTCAATGCCAACAACAATGTCAGCACCCTATTCTTATACCAACATCACCCATCCAGGTCAACATGATGTAATGATTGGAAGGGGAGGAGGGACGAATCATAATCCGGGCAATATACGATTTAGACAATTGATATGCACAAGGAAGGATGAATACAAAGTTGCCAAACGAAGTCAGAAGCCAATTATTGCTCAAGAGATTGTATCGGCGTGGCGTGCTCAAGTACCTCCTGGTAGATTTCTCAAGCAAGACGAGAGAATGTTGTGGTATGATGTAGGCAATGAACAAGCGAAAGTGAAGGCTGCACAGAAACTTCGTGATTCCAACAAGGATAACTCGTGGACAAACAATAAAGTACCTGGGGAGGAGACTGAGGAGAGTAAGGTGAAGAAGAGAGACCCTCCACAAAGCCTCGCTGTCGAAATGCCACCACCTGTCTATGAAATGCCTCAACCCTTCGAAATGCCACCACCTGTATATGAAATGCCACCCCCCGTCTATTATGCACCCGTCATTAAGAAACAAAAGACATCGAGTGAAGATGATACCACACCCAATACTTTGTTTGCTGCCGATTGTTTGAACACAATGAAGACTGATGAGGGTATTCAAATTTATCAAGTATAAAGAAGCAATGTGTTGTGTGAGTTAGTTTAGTTGTTGTTTCACAAAAGTACACATCATGAGTGCACACTTACCTTGTCATTTGTTCCATTTCTTGGGCTTTAGATCATGTCAAGGGAGAGACTACAATCAATCAATTGAGAGACAGACTTAATGAGTATATGAGGTCTAGTCTGTCTTAACTTATATGTAAACTAATTACAGATATGACTTACCAACAGTACCCCCTCCCTTTCATTCCAAGTAACTCAAATAAATCCAAACTACAAACGACTCCTAACGACTCCTCCTCCAATCGCTGCCTCTACCAACTTGACATCTTGTCTCACATCATCGGCTTCTTTCTTGGCTGCCAATACAACTGAATCCTTCTCGGCGGCTATATGAACATCGGCATAGCCCGGAACAGTGCTTGCTCCGCGAGCATCATCTCGAGATTTACTCTTGTATACTCTCTTGGCATGATCATCTTCTAATGCCATACACTTCTCAAGGAGCCGCGAAAGGATAGGAGATGTCTTGTTTGTTGAAGATAGGATCGAAGGTAGTTCGTTTAAGAGCATTTTATGTTGATGATCCCAAACAGCTTCAGAGGATGTATGAGACTCTTCATTCCATGGAAGGACTGGCCAGTTTACAACCGACTTGGAAGGAGCACCGAGACTAGTTGCACTATCTTGATCAACGCCCTCTAATCCTACATGTGCAAGGACTTGATTCAATGTCAAACCAGTCTTTTGACTGTTCACAAGAGTAACCAAACGCTCAAGCAAACCACGCAATGCATACCGCTGAATAGCGTCCGTATATGCCTTGATACCAATCTGACGACCCTTCTCAGTCAATTGATTGGCACCCAAGCCAGGAATTGACTTTTCCGTCTTGTATACAGCCATCTTCTTCTCACCAGCACTCTGCTGCTGGCCAGCATATACTAGTGAACTTCTAGCATTCACCAACAAATCCATAATACCTGCACGTAATATCTTCCAACCAGTGTAATAATCATGACGTTTTGCCGTACGGCGATTTGCAAACTTTACCTCACTCCTTGCAATAGTATATGGACTGTATTGTAACAACCACCCGGGTGTTAATTGATTCATGCCTCCCGGACCATCAGTAATGAGTGAAAATGGCATTGTAATACGTTGTGGTGGCAACTGCACACCGGCTGCAACAATAGTATACGGACTGCATGTCATATCGACTGGGAATTTAATAACACAACCCAATCCCCAAAAGGTACCCTCTCCAACACTTGTTTCTTGATCAGGTATACGTCCAGTATGATTCGACCCAACGTTACTTCCATAGCCGACATTACCCCGTCCTAGTGGCCACAAGATACCAATCAATAATGATTGATGATGAGAGTTGGCATTAGGACCAAAGATTGTGCAATGTACTTCACCACCGGACACGTGACTATCTGGACCATAGATTGTGTTGGTAGTGAAGGAATGTGGACCGACACACGCGCATTCCATTAAATGTACATGATGTGCATCTGATTGGGAAGTTATAGTTGATGACCATTGAAGTAAAGCATGTGAGACTGTCGAGCCAGACTTGATGGTTGATTTGGGTAGTAGAATAGCAGATGATACTGATGTGGCCGAATCAATCGATGCATATGGTAATACATGTACATGATGAACTTGTGGAGTATGAAGTAATGCCGAGTGTGGACACAAGACATTCATCTTTACTTCTCCTAAAGTATCCTTGCTAGGTTGATACAATGGAGCAATCGTACCACCATTTGAATCCATATTCAATGCATGACATACATCAACTAATGTATTCTCAATTGTAACATTAACAACCCGTCCACCACCCGACTCTGGACCTACCTCAACATCCATTGATCCTAATGTCATATCAAAATTATACTTGGATATACTCTTTGCAACATCATCTTTATTATATGATATAGATCCACAACCAATAATTGCAGCATACTTCATAACATGTGTTGAAATCACTTCAGAATTCTTATGAATGGAACATCCTGGTTCAAGTATGGAATTTTGTATGAGACTATTATTACTAATTCCAATAATGTTACTCAACTTTTTGCCTTTGTTGTTGTTCAATTCAACTGAATCTGGACCATCTAATAACACGCCTAGGATGACATTTCCGCTGAAGGTATTATTATGTACTTGGGCTTTGAGTGATGCACTCATATCCCAGTTTGACATTGTTGATCCTTCACCATTGCCTGCAACTCGATACATAATTTGCGCATTTGCATTGTTTGATTCTAGACGACAATTACATTGCTGAGGATCAAGTAGTGTTGCTTGCTCCTTGGTTGATAGAGGACGAATGATATAAGTCGATGTTGGACGACGCTCTTCACTGCCACTAATATTGGGTAGTGTTAGAAGTGTAGCTTCAGTGTTGGTACTGTTGAGAGCTGTGAGGAGTGAGTTTGTTCGAGAAAGATAGGCATGACGATTCTGTCTACTTTCATGAAATGGACGGAGAACAACCTCGGCGTTGTCGTCAGTAGTGCTCATGGTGGAATATGGATATATCTACTATTGATATGATATATCTCTCTTAATGGGTATTGCAAGCCTATATAATTAACGAGGGGCCGCTTCACAATCACATGATTGTCAAAATTTAGCACTGCCAGTAATGAGTAGAGCGAGTTGACTCTCCACGCACTCCATTTACACTAATTATAGACAATACAAACACACAGAATAGAATAGTGTTAACACGCAAGTATTGACTTGCAATCATGGTACACTTTCCAATCTCAATGTTGCTCGCGATCACAATGCAATGCTCTGCCCATGAGGCGACTACACAAACAATAGACAATCTATCACCAAAGGAGAGGAATCTAAGCAGTAATACACCATCTCCCACTTGGTTAGATTATCCATCTCCAGAAGATTCAAGTCTTGAGCTATACGATGACGATGAAGAGAGTGATGAAAAACTAGCATCATTGGAAGATGAAATGGAGGTATTGAAATATGATTTGGGTGAGATTATGGATGAAGTTGATACAGTTGAAGCAGAGATTGAGAATACTATTGAAGAAGAAAATATTAAAGATCATGGTGAACTCGAGTCTTTGAGTGATTCTCTTATTGTACCATTGATGGACGAAGAAGAAGATACCAATGGCAATACAGATACAACGACCAAGAGAGAGAAACACAAAGAGCGTAGAAAGAAGAGCACTTTAGGACCACAAAAGAAGAAAGCTGGAGGGCACAAACAGAAACACAATGAATTACAAAAAGCAAGGCGCAAACATCACAAGGAAGCTAGAGAAAATCGTATCAAGAAGAATCAAGCAACACACGGCATGCACAACAATGAAGAACAAGCTGATCAAAATATTGAACCATTGGTTAGTCATACTGTCGATATGATGAACACACAGACGGCTAGCACAAAAGCTGCCAAAGTATACCCCTCAGATGACACATCTTTGATACAGGAGCAACAAAAAATTGCTGAGGAAGAAACAATGAATCGTTTGATTAGGAAAAAGAAGAAGATTATGGAAGAAGAAGACTTGGAAAGTATTACGGATGGCAAGGCAAGGAAGTTACTACATAAACGTGGGCGTCGTTAGGGTAATGGGTAATGATATTATATGTGACGCATGAATTGAATGTCGGGATGATGATATGATTACATGTTGAAAATAAAAGAAGTTTTATAACATTCGTATATCTTGGTATCACTAGCTCATCTATTCTTGTAGTCCATACACCATACATTCTCGATTAAACATCTTACTTCTCGATGATAGAATATGTAGATTCAAATTGCCGCTTCTTTTTGATGTACTGATCACGATGTCGTCTCCTCTCATATATGAATGCTGTATGTTTCTTTTTTGTATTAGTATCGTCTTTATTTGAGCAAACATTCTGTATCAACTTTGTACCCTTCCAAGAAAGCCATATTCTAGCTGGTATGGTGATGGGTTTAAAGAATAATCTTCCGAACTTAGCCTCAGTATAGGAAACACATACACGAGTTACATCAAGTGATGGTACTTTTTGTTGTACGTATACAACTGGTCTGCTATTCTTTGATGCTCTTTCAACTTTCAGCTTTGCATTGCAAATACATTAGTTGTTTTAGAGTAATATGTGTATGAGTACAATATGATATGCAATACATAATCAACTGATACACTATCTCTCTTACCAAAGCAGAGGATGCTTTTCGTTTGATACCATCAGATACCATTGGCATTCTCAAAAGAGAGTTGAGTAGCATCGATTGAGGTATCTGTTCATTATTCATCAGTTGCAATGTCGAAGCATTAGGAATAGTTGAATGTCCAGCTCCCCAGTAGCAGAGAGCCCATGTTGATCCAACAAGTACTGCAGACTACGTATTGATACCAGGCTGCAAAGGTGAGATATAAGTACACATGGCAAAACATTATCAATTCAGTGACTCTGTGAATTTTGATCTTGATAACTTACAAGAATGGTGTGTATCAATATAAAGGGTCCGACGTCAGAAGAACCTATATCATGAGACCCAAAATATGCAGTAACATTCAGTAGGCCGGCGCATCCCCCAATAATAACAACTAAGCAACACCGACTGCCTTATGGCTCTTTATATTGTCATATTGCAGGTATAGTTATGCGAGTTAGGACTTAGAGATTATATGATAAAGAAGATCAAATTTAATTAAGAGTTGTAAAACTATATAAATATCAGACGGCCATGATATCCTACATTGCAATTATAGTCACTCTTCTAACATGCTGTCAAGCATCAACATCTACAACAATATCAGCAGCTGAACTTACAGAACGGAATCGAATAAATCTACTTGACAAATCACTACGTCGATATAGCATCAATACTGACCACAATGGCGGCGATAGTAATGACAACAATAACAATGTAATAAGTAAGAAGAGTAATCGAATAACAAATCATCTAATCAACAAACGACAACTATTACTTGTACAAAAAGGAGACAGAGATAAGGCAGTGGAGGATGAGCAAATTGATAAGAGGGAGATGGCACCACATTTACTTTCTAGCTTTTGGAATAACGACCTCTCTTCTGTTACTCAATCCATCCCCTCTTCTGCTGCTGCCGATAACTCTTCTCACCGACGACGATTAACAAACATAAATGAAATAATAATCTATATGAAAGAGAACTATCAAATTGATCTGATAGAAGTACAAACAAATGAAATTCCATCGCGTACTAAAATCTCAGCTGTAGATGGATCAACCTTTAGTTATGGTGATTTAATAGATGACTATGAGAAGAATGTTGTTTATTTAGTTGCGGCCAATCAAGATGATTTTGCACTGCTTATCGTTAATATGAATAGTGGTCTAGTACAGGGTGTGGCACAGTTTTACAACGGAGACCTCGTTAGAATACAACAAGTCGCTGCAGAAGAAGGCAGGAATATCAATAGTTGGTCAAACTCACTACTCGATTGGGATACATGGAATCAACAATCGGATTCAGAATCAGATGTTAATAAGATTGTAATTACTCCATATAACGGTGACTTAGTTGAATCAGACTGTGCCGAAATCTATACTGATGATACGATCGGTAGTCAACAAGAAGAAGGAGAGACTAATGCAATTCATAATTGGTCAAATTCATTAACTGATTCATGGGATAGTTGGATTGAGAAACATCAAGCAGCATCGGATGAGATTAGCCTGAAGAACAAAGATGACGAGGCCGCATCGTTCTTACAACAGATTCAACATAACAAGCATACTGTATCCCCAAAAAAGAAGAAGAAGAATCAAGGCCATCGGTATAAACATAATCATTCAGATAATAGAGATCTAATGGAGGTTGATAAGATCTCTACAACGAGTACCAATCAAGAACAGCAAAGCAGGGTACAGTTGTATATTGAAATCGACAGTATCAATGTACAAGATGACAATGGTAAGACGGTAACAAAGAATGTTGACTATAGAACTATCTTGGCATCTACTTTTGATACTACCGACAGAGATAGTGAAGAGGATACGGTTAATAACGATATGAAGTGTATATACATCCCGGCAAGTGTAGTACACGGAAATGATATTACATGGTCTGGATCGATAATCTACATGAAACAAACCACGATACCCTCGGATTCAGAAGGGACAGATTCGGGATTGGTATTAGACAATGGCAGCACTTCTTCATCAGCAAGAACAGCAAGTCCAACTTTATCAATACAGCCAAGCCAAAGTCTAGTTCCATCAGAGTCGTCACAACCGTCATCACAACCTAGCGCTAGTACAGTGCCCTCTCTATCAAGTTTACCCTCAAGTCAACCATCACAACAACCATCATACGTCCCATCAGAATCAAGTGAGCCCAGGTGAGTCCAGTACATATCTTGTGTCTCTTTTTTAGCGGTATCCTTTTTTCCATTTTTGTGCACATTTCTTCTTTACTCACAAACTCTCTCATACATCATATCATATATCATCATTAGTTTACAACCTTCTACATCTGCCAAGCCGTCAAGTTCTAGTGAGCCCAGGTAAGTAGTTAGTTGACACATCTTGTGTCTCTTTAGGTATTTAGAACGGTATCCCATTTTCATTTTTGTGACACATCTTATGCTCACTTGAACTTATATATACATCTAGTCAATTCCCTTCATTATCAAGTGTTCCTAGTGTTAGTTCACTTCCGTCTACTAGTCAATTGCCGTCTGACACTAAAGTTCCGAGCCAGTTGCCTTCATTTTCTAATTTGCCAAGCGTTAGTTTACATCCTTCGGTTAGTTCTGATTCTCCTTCGACATCTGTCGAACCGTCCATGATGCCTTCTAGAAATCCAACGCAATTTCCAAGTAGAGCACCGACACAATCGCCGAATAACGATCCTATCTCAAGTTCACCTTCCAATAGTCCTTCACAGGCACCGTCTAGACAGCCCACGTCTGCCCCATCATCTCAACCCACGTCTGTCCCGACATCTCAGCCGTCAAAAGAGGTAAGCTTTTGTTTGTTTTGTATATGAGCTGTGCTATATTCTTATCTCTTGACATGAGAGGATGCCTTATTATATCACATTATCATACATACACTCACTCTCTTCATATCTCGTTCTTTCTCTTCATATCACACAGCCTTCACAAAGTCCAACAGCTGGTCCTTCAAGACAACCATCATCTCAACCTTCGAAACAGCCGACAAACGCTCCGATTATCGGTACTCCAGGTCCAACTCCTTGCTTGACAATTGCTGAGTTTCTCGAGAATAATAACTCTACATATTCAATCCTTGTTGGTATTGCTGACTTAACTGGTCTATTGGGTGCTCTTGAAGGAGACGGGCCCTTAACTTTGTTTGGTAAGAAGTTGTTCTTTCGTTTGTCACGTTCTCGTATCTCTACTTTGCTCATATCATGTGTACTCATCTCATACGATCATACTATATATCAAAACAAAGCCCCGACCAATGAAGCATTCGAAGATATCCTTGATGATATTCCTCAAGGTGCAAATCTAACTGATATCCTTCTGTACCATATTGATGCTGGTGCTATTTTCAGTTCTCAGTTGTTTAACAATCTACAACTCACGATGCTTAATGGAGATGATACTACAATTACGAAGGACGAAACAAGTATCAAGATTAATAATTCGACTGTCATCTCTCCCTTTGATGTTGCGGCTTGTAATGGTGTTGTTCATACCATTGATAAGGTACTTATACCACCCACCACTACAAGCTCGCCTTCTTCCAGCCCGACACAGCAACCTACGTATGTGCCGTCAGCGTCGCCTTCTATAGCACCATCGACGTCGCCCTCTAAGGCACCGTCTAATGCTCCTGTAAAAGGCACGGTTCCACCAACACAATCACCATCAAGGGAACCATCAACAAGTCCAACTACTCGAAAACCTAGCAACTCACCCTCAGTGTCACCGTCATCACAGCCTTCGGCTGGCCCGACATCTCAACCATCAAAAGAGGTAAGCTTCTGTTGTTGTTTTGTGTCTGAAGAATCGAGTCTATCTCTTGACTTGAGAGTATCTTATTTCCTTAGCCGTCATCTCAAACATACAACTAACTCATTCTCTTTTTGTCTCACAGCCATCTAAGACTCCAAGCCAAACTCCTTCAAGGAGCCCCAGCAAAATGCCGTCTACATCGCCGTCTCAACAGCCTACGGCAGGTCCAACTATTAGTGATTCCACGCCTGCTCCTTCACCAAGCAACACAGATGATGAAGCGTCAATAACAGTGATTAGTTCTGGTAATGAAATAGTTCTCAATGTCACATCATCCAATGATACAGTTACTGATACTACTATCCAGATCTTGCAGGAGACTATTGAAAGTATTGCGGCTGAGAGTTTAACCGAAGGTCAAAGTGTAAAAGACGTGGAAGTTACAAATATTACCATAATAGATGGTGAAGTTAAGGTTTTCTATAACCTCATTTTGAGTGAGGAATGCATCGATGTACCTTGTTCAGTACTAGCAGAGATATCAACAATGTATAATGATACAATCCGATTCATGGCAGAACAAATTGATAATGGTAACTTTACTATCGAACTGCAGGAGAATGTAGACGAGGCCGAGTGTGGTGATGATAAATGTTCTATTCTACAAGGTGCCGCAGTCGTTGATGGGGAATTCGATACCGATCCAGTCACGGAGAGTGCAACATCAGTTCCTACTGCTAGTCCAAACAACGTTCCAAACACGCCCAAGCCTACTTGGCCGTTGTAAGTGTAATATGTATGGTGCTACTGTGCCTTTTGTTGATGATATGATGTACTAACGCCAATCCTTGTCTCTCCTTCATGATAGGCCTCCTCTCCCAACACCGCCACCGACCCCCAAGCCTATATGGACTGTGAGTATACTTGAATATGAATAAATGATATGGGTTTGCTTTTATCATTACTAAAACTGACACATCTTATGTTTCGTCTTTTCATTCGTATAGTATCCTCCATATTCAACCAAAGATTGGACAGACGATGGCCATGGCAAAAATGATGATGACTGGTCGGATGATGGTCATGATGTAGATTGGATAGGTGATGGACACGAGAATCCAGCGTCAGTACCCGGTGTGGTTCAGTCCCCTTCTTTTAGTATAACTTCTCCTACGGATTTCAACAGCAAAAGACACAAAATTAGTCGAGGGGAAAGAGAAAGATAGAAGACAAGAGATCAATATTAGGAGGTAGCAGGAGAGCGGCTTGTGTACATTACTTGTAAAACTTAATGTACTGTGTATAGTATTTATGCCTGTGGTATGTCAACACCGTAATACTGCAAGATAGAATCCTTCACTGGCCCTGGTACCTCAACACGGCATGCATCACGGTCATATGGGTCGATATCACCTACTTGATCTATCTTAGTCTTCCACAGTGCCAATTCAAAAAGCGTTGTTGCCTCTTTCATTTCATAGTACTTTATCCAACTTACAATCTGATCAACTTGCTGTCAGTAGAGGGTAATGTAACACTTTCTAATGAACTGCATTCATAAAATGCTTCCTCTCCAATCTTCACAAGCCCTTCATTTAAATCTAACTTCTTTAAACTGCACCTTTTAAAGGCCCAATCATCGACTTTATCAACTCTGGGATGAAACACCACACTCACTACATCCTTTGGGACACGCTGTCCGCCATTGCCCGTATATGGAAATACTTCATCGTCTGATGTGTTGCTCGAGTAGTCACGCTGCAGTTTCAAATTAGATATCAATTCTTGATTCTGCTCTAACCGTCTCCTTGAATCTTCTGCCCCCCTAATATACAGTATAGAATAGAAGTGTGATGATTGAGGATCAATGTGCGAGTATATTATTGTTTGAAAAATACTATATATGCGGTTTAACTCTTACCGTCGTACCTCCTCGATCCTTACATTAATATCTTGATATCGTTGCAATAATTGTTGCATTTGGTTAATATTGTTGTGACCGTTCATATTCTATTGATTGATGGGGTTAGTTCATAGTGCACCGAGTAAAAAGCAGCACTATTAAATACACGACATGAAATACATCGACAAGCTACTGGTATGACATTTGATGTTTGTATAAACATGGTTGCATATTCATATCTTATTTACAGACAGTATGTTCATTATCGAACAACTAACAATAATGATGAGAATGAACTCAAAGATGCAATAGATAATGAAGAGCAGGTGAATCGAGAGGTAGTATAAAACTGTTGAATAGATATTAGAGATAAGTACATGAACAATATACACACTGGATGATGTGAAGATATGTGCTACATATATGTAAACTTAGAGTCAAATGGAAATAAGAAGTGCATTACTATTATGTGATGTTGTTGAGTTGTTCTACTTATGAAACATCATCTCTAAGCATTTGCTTTGCCCATTCGGGAACTTTTAGACCATAGGCGCCCAACGTAATGTAATCAAGCGACAACAACTCTAGTCCCCTTCTAACTGTTGCCGCCGTATAGAATTGTTTAACCTTGGCAGGAGCATGTGTGGCATGTCTGTTCATTTCTTTTCCTGTATTATTTACCAATCCTGCTTCTATATGCTCTTTGTATGCAAAACTTTTATTCAATACTTCTGGCAACTGTCCTCCAAATTTTCTAGCCATGCGATCCAACTCAAACATAAAATCTGTTCCCATGTTGCCAACAAAGTCAAACTGTCTAACGTCTCTATGCAAATCACAAGCAATTGCCTGTGGTACAAAGTGTATGTTCCACTTTAATGGGAGTACATCGACATATGCTGCGAAGAACTGTTTATCCTTGTCATCTATATCTTGAATCAGATTAGGGTAGAAGTTGTCTTCCCCATTCTTTTTCTTACCCTCAATTAGGTTTTGAGAATTGAAAACAACATTTGGTGCACAGTGTTTCTCTCTTTTGCGCTGTGCCTTTCTATAGCACTTGTCGAGGAACCCACTTAACAATCTTTCTAATGGATCTCGTAAGAAAACAGCCCATGGAGCATTCTCTGTCATGTTCTTCTTTGTCTTCCATGCACACTGCTTCTTACCACACTGCTCTAATGGGTCAGGCATACAATCATCTCTATTCAGTTCACAGAATACACGTCTCCATTCAGTTGTAGCCACTTTTCCAATAGTACAAAAGTTGATTGAAGGGTTGGTTGTTGTAAAGTGATGCCAAAATCCGTACGAACCATTATCAATCACATCTCTGATGAGTGTTTGAAACCACCAGGGATAAGATTGAGTAGTATTAACTTGATTGACATGTTCTAATGTCTTTCTCATACACTCCTTTCCTCGTTCACCTTGGTTACATGGTTGAATATGTGCATAAGACTTTTCATAAGATCGTTTAATAATCAATTCTGCTTCATCATACTCTTTCTCGTCGTTTAATATTGGTTTAATATTGGTGTATTCTTCCTCGTTATTTGTATATATCTCGGGTGATATCGTATCATACACTTCATACTGCAGAGCAGTATATATACCTTTACTCAACAGATGATAGTTACATGCCAATGATATAAATAGAAGACAGCTCACAGAGTATAATAGACATCCACTATAAGTTCTGCTCATTGTCTACTGTCTGGGTACGGTATGAATAGATCCTCAACCTAATTTCCTATGTTGTTTTTGTGTGTTGTGCAAAATATATGCACAAATTATAAACACGAGATATGTACGATTCTATAACTAATATAATCTTACAGTCTGTGCCCCCGCATACACTAGACTACTACAACTACAGCCAACAAAGTATTATAACCCCACATTCACAAACTAACTGATTATGACTATGCTAGCGACGGACAGACCTTAGCACTCAACTCTCAATCTAAGATCTTTTACTTTTGCGATGTCGGCCACGCGCCATCCAATAGACTTTATGTAGTTAATATAATATGATGATATCAATCAGGCGGCAGGTGCCCTGTGTAATACGATCTAGGCGGCGCTTGGTTAGATTATCTGTCGGCATCAATTCAACAATAAATGATAACTCGTCATTGCAATTGCAAGATAAAATTTCAACTCATACATCATATTACAATACAACTTTTGATGTTATCAATACACGCCTATATAGCTCAAAGATTCAAGATGACGACTTGTTTAATCTACCTCCACTCGATTTAACAACGCCCTCGACATCAATACCACTACCACCTCCAAACATGATACAGACTGAGCTTAAAAGAGGACCATCTATTACTGATTTCCTAAAATATGAAACTGATAATATAATAGACAAACAAGAAAAGTTATTGGATGTAATGAAATATGAAACAGCTACTACTGCTACTACCGCTGACTTGCCACCATTGGATTTATCAAAATCTACCGATATGTTATCAAAGGCAGTTAATGATATTAATCGAATGTCATATAATCAACTCTTGAGTAATAATAAGAGTGCAGTTGACCCGTCCAATAGTGGTAGTAGGAAACGGGGTAAGTTACATTCAGCATTATCTAATATAAATGGTGACGATGAACCAGTTAGTGAAGTTGTTTCAATGAGTACTTCCGAGAGAAAAGCAATTCTACTGTCAACAAGACAGGATGCAATGAATCGAGCTGTTGAGTTATATCCCATATCAGGATTAAGTCCAAAGATTACACACGGAAATCGGTTGGCATGGCATACCAAATTTAGTAATAGAATACAAAATACTGAACAGGAATGGTTAGATGGTAACATACCTCAAAGCAAGTTTGTAGGAAACATTTTCAATATTACAAAAGAATTGAGATTTTTAGAAGAGCACGGTATCAAATCAGGTAACATCAATTGGAAACGATTGAGAGGAAACACCAGCAAAGAAGAATACAAATTGAAGAAGAAAAAAGAGCTAACACGGTTACGAAATGAGTGGATACAAGAGGAGAAAAGAATGAACAAGTCTGTGGGTAAATCCATTGATATGCAATCATTGTCATCCAAGATAATGCCTCGGACAGTAGTTCAACCGCTAACTCAACAATCTCCACTATCTTCACAAAAAGGGCCAACATTTTCGGATGATGTCATTACTACTCAGGCTAACGGGACAATACTTGGGTATTCAGGTAGTACTAGTATCTTGAGTACTATCGTATTTGACAGTGAGAAGAAAACACAGTATGATAATGATGAATCTAGTACAGCTCCTCATAAGCTATTACAAAGTGCTATTGAACAAGCTAATGCACAATCAGGAGCAACATTCGTGCCACTTCAAGTTGACTACCGTGAAAGATATCATGCTGACGGGAAGATTCCGAGTAATATGAGAAGACGAGATAATACTGGTCCCTTGTCTGACAAGGAAGTCTTGGCTGCAAGGGTGATCGATCGAACTCTTCGTCCTTGGTTGTTGACTGGACTGGCTGATGCTGCAGAATCAAGTACTAATAAATTTCCAGACAACATAGTTGTCAATTGTGAGGTACAATCATATGATCCAAGTCCTGACTCCACAACAACTGAGAGAACACACGCTGACCCCACAGCACTGGCAATTAACTCGACAATTGCTGCCTTATATCAATCTGCATACTCAGATCCGAATTCAAACCTTCCAATACTAGAAGCTGCGGCATGTATCAAACTGGCTATACTAAGAGATGGCACGGCTATATTTGATCCAACTCCGTCAGAATTGAAAGAGTGCAAATTAGACTTGCTATATGCCGGAACAAGAGATAAGGTACTAATGCTTGAATTCTCTGTCAATGGAGGCCTGCCGAATACAATCGAAGATCCTGGAGTTGTCGAAAGCACTGTTGCAGACGCAATCAAATTAGCACACGAGGCAATCATTCCAATCATTGATCAACAAGAGGAGCTCAATGAAAAGTATAAAAAACAAGCGGAAGCTAGAGAATTGACAAACGATGAATCATTATTGACAGATGATGAAGTAGCGAAACTGCTCGGGTTGACAAGATTGGAATCTTCTGAAATCAGCCATGTCCAACAAAACAGCATTCAAGATGGTACAACTATTCTCGAACAAGCGAATGCTTTCGTTTGGTCGGAAGTAGGCAATGTTGCATTGAAACTGTTTGGTTGTAGTGAAGAAGATGGAAGAAGTCAAGTGTCGGCTAGTATTCATCAAGGTGATCTTTTACCAAAGAAAGTGCGAGGTCGAAGAGAGAATATCATGCAAGGAGAAATTGCTAGATTACTAAGAGATGAGTTTGTACCAGATGATACAGAGCTGGCTAAATTCTATCGATCAGCAATAGACGGTAACTCGGAATGCCTCGTTACATTATCAAATCATATCCACGAAAGTGTTATGAAACAAGCAATGGACGAAGCTTCTTCTCGACACTTAAGAGCAGATGGAAGGCGAGGTCTTAATGTTGTTAGACCTGTGTCTATAATGGCGCCAATTCTACCAGACTCTGTACATGGTAGTGCCATGTTTTCTCGTGGAGAGACACAAGTATTGTGTACCCTAACGATTGGAGCACCCAAAGAAGGATTGCCTCAAGTGGGTCCATATGTTTCCGATGAAGGCTCAAAAATCTTAAAAGCTGACGATGATAAGGTACCTGTTGGTAGTCTACGATTCCTACGATCTCAAGCTGAAATGGAAAGTGATTTGAATTCAAGACGTGTAGTCGCAGGAAAGGAGATGACGGGTGACAGTGGCATCATTAGCGAGGTAAGTGACAATGACTTTAATGTTCGATGACCTGTTTTCTTTCTCATTATTCTTGCGAGATACTAATGTCAACTAATCTCCCGTTCTCACCCTACCCTATCCCAAACAACTATAAACAGCTAAAGAGAGCCTTCTTACACTACGACTTTCCAGACTTTTCAACTGGCGTTGTCAAAAGAGGAGGATCTGCTAATAGAAGAGGTGAGTAACTTTCTTCTGAGTCTGCTTACTTTTGACTGTGTGCTCGGCACCACTAATACTTTCCCGTTATTAATAGCAATTGGTCACGGTAACCTCGCCGAAAAGGCAATCTTGCCCGTGCTACCACATCCACAAGATTTCCCTTACACGATAAGATTAACAAGTGAAGTTACAAGTTCTAATGGATCGTCTTCTATGGCCTCTGCATGTGGATCAAGTCTTTGTTTAATGGATGCTGGTGTGCCAATTGTTTCGCCTGTAGCTGGTGTTAGTGTTGGTCTATCACCAGGAGATTCTACTAACGAGCTCTTGTTAGACATTACCGGTACTGAGGTG
>Ga0075439_15540_pt1 | contig 17715 bp, 14 predicted proteins | sample MintriSingleCell_FD_74264 | JGI IMG/M metagenome (GOLD analysis project Ga0075439, IMG submission 74264) | Marine eukaryotic communities from Monterey Bay, USA to study complex ecological interactions - Minidiscus trioculatus JGI Plate_4_G5... | ecosystem: Environmental > Aquatic > Marine >... | reverse complement strand
AAGTGGCATTCGACAAATTGCAGATCAACCGGATCCACTGGGAGTTGTAAAGGTGAGACGAGAGTTGGCAGATGGACTCATTCTATCACAAATTACTGTCCCGATTGGCGTGCTTATGATTATATTCGAAAGCAGACCCGACAGTATGCCACAAATATCAGCTTTAGCGCTTGCCAGTGGAAATGGACTATTGTTAAAAGGGGGCAAGGAAGCGGCTTGCTCCAATGAGGCGATTCACAAGGTAATTGGAGATGCCATCGAGAAGGGCAGTGGAGGAAAGATAACAAGAGATATCATTGCCTTGGTAACGAGCAGAGGACAAGTTGCTGATATGCTAAAGCTGGACGATGTTGTCGATCTTGTCATTCCTCGGGGTAGTAACGCGTTGGTATCCTATATCAAGGCTAATACCCGTATCCCCGTTCTCGGTCATGCTGGAAAGTCCGCGTTTGTATTGTTTATCTTGTGTGAATGATTGTGTTCAATATAAAGTCTCGACGAGTTGACTGCTTCTTTTGAATTTAGTTTGCCTTTGTTTGATTGCCTTTACAAACCACATGCACTAACAAAAGTTACTACCACATCTCTTTGATCTTCATAAACCGTGAAACGCGCATCTTCCAGATGGTGTCTGTCATGTCTATGTTGACAAGAGTGCTACAGATGCATCATTAGTTACCAAGCTTGTTGTGGATGCCAAGACTGACTATCCTTCTGCTTGTAACGCTATGGAAACACTTCTTCTACACAAGGATACTTTGGAGGCATCTTCCGGAAACATTGCCATGTCAGTATTAATGAGCTTACGAGCAGCTGGTGTCAAATGTTTAGGAGGCCCTAATGCAATGAAGGCTGGTCTATGCGATATTGCAGCTAAGGAAATGAAGTGTGAGTATGGTGACTTGACGTGTATGGTAGAGATTGTTGACAACATGGATGAAGCTATTGATTGGATTCATAAGTACGGTAGTGGACATACGGAAGCAATCGTATGTTCGGATGATAGTGATGCAGGAAATGAGTTTCTTCGACGAGTTGATGCAGCATGTGTATTTAAGAATGCTTCAACACGATTTGCTGATGGATATCGTTTTGGTTTAGGAGCTGAAGTCGGTATATCTACAGGAAGGATACATGCACGAGGTCCTGTCGGTGTGGAAGGCTTGCTAACTGTCAAGTATCAAATTCAATCGTCGGGCATTAATACGGCAGCTGAATATTCAAGCGGAGTGAAGGCTTTCACACACAAAGAGCTTATGTGAAGAGTAGTAGAAAGAAAATGAGTATTGTACTAGAGTCTAGCTTAATGACTGTAGCTACTTCTACATTAGCTCCAACTGGACAACTTCATCTCCTCGAGATGAACCACCACCGGTAAGAGAGAATTTTTGAACAAATGTTGTTCGAAGTTTCGCCCAAGTATCTTCGCTTTCAATCCCTACTGGATCCATTGACGCTATCTTATATTCGGTACAAACATTGACAACAACCTCAACAGCTGGTGTTGAATGTAGTCTATTGCAATGATAACCATTTGATATGACTGATGATGTCGATATTCCATTGGCTTCTTCTTCTTTATTCAAACTATTTGCTGCTTGTTGTAATGAATCATGCCAATATAAATAGTCAAATTCGTCTTCAAATAGATATTCTCGACTTGTTTTTCCATCTTTTGTTTTGATATGTACTACATGTCCTGAGATGAATGTTGATTCATTCTTTGATGATGACTTCTTTTGCTTAACTTTTTGCTTCTCAACCAAATTGGAATTGTTATTATCAACAATCGTTGCTTCATGTAATGTTATTTGTTCAACCATTTCATGTGGTTTTGGAAGTGCCTCTGCATAACAAGTCAATACTCCATGTGATGATAACATTATGTATTGACGTTTCCATGACTTGCTGGAACTACTACGAGCATATACCCAGCCACTAACATCTTCTAGAACATGACTATCTCCTCCTCCTATAGTACTACCCTTCTTAGAAACTGTAATTGAAAGAGGAGTAGCCTCACTAGATGATGGACAAATCACAATCATATTACGATTGAGACATAAGTTCTCAGCACAATAGTACGAATCGCCACCACTCCTTGTACGATTACTTGCTAGTAGTATGTCACGTGCATATCGTATTGCCTGTGCTTCTGATATTACTGATTGATTGTTCGACGATGATTGTTCCATATAGTCATTGCTATTGTCTTGCATAACAGCATCACATGATGATAATATTAACTGTGTCAACCTTCCAACTATACGTTCAGGGCCATGAAATGCATCACCGACTAACACTTCTTCATTATTAAATTTCACAGAATCACGTAATAGATCCTTCCATAATTGTTCTACACTAGTGGATACGTCTAGTTCATGAAATGCCGTATTAGAGAGTGTGTTGTTATTATTGTCTGATAGTTGTAATCTAATCCATTGTACTGGAACTTTCATGGGTTGATCTTCCAGTGTTTGTAATGCAGAGATGTATTCATCTTTTGTTGTAGCAATTTGTGTTGCTTGTCTAATTTGTAAATATTGTTCCAAGTAAGCCTTATATGGTGAGTTTGTTGGTACATGAATGTTATTGTGTCTGCCCTTTTTCTTCTTACTCTGTTGTTCTCTAGTCGAATACTCTAAAAAGTTATCACCTCGAACAACAGACGCACCAATCATTGCATTATGTATAGCCTGTATCCAAGATTTACATTCTTCTATAGTGTTTGTCATCCATAATCTTCGTTTACCATTTTGTACTTTAATTTCAAATACTGTACCATTCGTTTTAGATGATGATAATATCTTGACACTATGTATTGTAACTGCTTGACATGTACATTTTGATGCATGCAATTGTATATCATTTCTTTTTAAATCACTCTGTTTCTTATTTGATGAAGTAGATGTATCGGTATAATAAGAAAATGTACCTCTTCTCAACTCTACGTACTTTGTTTTCCATTTTCCTTTCATGCGATGGGATGCCTTACGCAATGTACCGACTTTGATTGTATTTTGACTGTTTATATCAGACTCTAATGCTATTTGATCACGTTGGTTTAGTAAATCTAATATTGCACGGAGAAATATACCATGCTCCGTTGCAAGATTGTTTATTATTGTTGTTGTTTGTTGTTGGGTTTGTGGTGGTAAACTTTTACTGCCATTATTGTCAGTTGTAGATATTAGCTGTTGCTGTGAAGGGTGAGAATCCTCTTCTTCATCATTGTCAGTTGCAACTTGTATCTCTGATGATATCATTTCACCTACACAATTAATATCCTCGATGGTGATATTACCACAGTTCATAACAACAAGTGCTTATGTATACCTATAAAAAATATCGGTATACAAATCGCTGATATGAATTTGAAGTATATCACGTATATTATATCGTTAGGTACCTATATCACTGAGACAACGATAACAAACGTCTGTAGATAAACACTCCAATTATACGAACAATGTGGCCTATCTCCCAAATTTAATACATACAATACCTCTAGTATTAAAGTATTGTAGGATAGCTATGATCACTAAGAAACTTTTACATAGAATTTGGAACTTTTTATTAATATTAAGTTCCATCATAATTTGATTGAACTGATTATTACATACTCTTGTATTGCAATTGACACCTCTAGCGGATTATATTAATATTATATATACTCTAAATAATAGTTCAAGAAGGTCAGTTTAACATATCCACATATTATGAGCCAAAAAGTATTAACTTTTTTTTAATATAATATACAATACCAACTCTCGATCGGTGCATCAAAATTAAAAATCAATTTTGTATCTCCTGGTCAGTGGGATATTGTGGAAGTCAAGACATCAGTTTATACAGCTCTTTCGGTACTTCATTTTCATACTTCGCCAAACTTATCACAAGAACATAAAGATGCCCAAAGTAACATCAACAAAGAAAGACAGCAGTACTTCTAAAGGTGGTAAAAATGGCAAGAAGTCATCTACTACTAATACCAATAACAATAACACTGCTGGAGCACGTGCTGAAGTTTTTCAGGCATTACATGCCGAGATGGAATTAGCAGACTACGCAACCAATCAATCAGGACATAAAGTTAAAAGGGTACCCCGGAATCAAGCCAATGCACGATCTGCTAAACGTAAGGCATTAAATGATGCTGATATGGAAGAAATGGCTATTGAGGCCGATGATGATGATGGGGTAGGTGTAGGCAATGATAATGGGGATAAAAGTAGTAAGAGAAAGAGATTGAGAGGGTCAAAAGTTGCATTTGATGATGTTGTATTGAAAAGTATGCCTGCTATGAGACATGCTCCTAAGAAATCTAATGATGATAATAAAGGAAAAGATCATGAAATGAATGATGATAATAATGATGATAACGAAGATGAAATTATTGCCGATGAAGGTGACGAAAGGTATGAGATATTACAAGAAGTTGCAGCTTTGGGTATTGATTTGGGAGAAGATGAGAGTGAAGAAGAAGAAGATGATGATGACGTTTCGAATAGTGAATATGTAGAAAGTTCTGAAGAGGATGAGGAGCAGGAAGAAGAAGAAAAGGAAGTCAAGACAAAGTCTAAATCTTCTGCGAAGACAAAATCTCGTCGGGCACAAACCTCAATATCAAAGAATGGATCAATCGTCAAGAAAAAGAAACCAGTCAAAATGTCCAAGTCTAGGCGTAAGATGCATCGTCTTAAAGATTTCACTTCTCAAAGACTTGCAGAGAAGCATGGTGAGGCCATTGGTGCGCATATTCAGGGCATGTCTAATACGGCTGTACAAAAGTTACGTGAGGTTGCCAAGGCAGCACCAGGAGCACCTCAAATCTATCGAAGTTTGGGTATGGTATTTGAAAGTATGGTTACTGATGCACAAGAAGAGGGCAATAAGTCAGGAGAAAAGGCATCAGCATCGCCAATAGAAGTTCTTCAAAGGCGTATGGAATTGGCTCAAAAAGCCTATGCTTCATACCACATTGCGTCACTTCTCACTAAGAGGGACTTTGTTCTTTGGGAACGTTCTGGTGATGCTGCAATTAGAGTTGCAGAACTGTATACTGAAATTATTGGTTCAGATGTTACCAGTAGTGAATCATTGACAAACAATACTACAAAATCAAAAGGCTTTGATCCTAGTGCTGGTGTAAAGAAATGGCGTTCTGATCGTAAGTTGTGGACAGAACATGCCTTATCTGCTTATCAAGCCTCCGATAATCTCCGCCCACCTGGAGTTGATATACCCTGTAAATTGGCACAGACTCAAATGGCTTTAGGTAATTATATCGATGCTTTATCAATATTGACGGATTTGAGGAATAAATCAAGTCAAAAATCGTCAGAGAATGAAGAGGCGGAAGAGTCAAATGATAAAGAAGTTGTTGGACGTTCAGAGATGGAGAAATCTTACTCGTGTTGGCTTCTCTATGCGGATTTAATGATGAAAATTGGATATGAGTGCGAACAGTGGAATGAAGGTAAATCTACCAATCAACATTACATGGTCAAACGTTGGTTGCGAAAGCATGCAAAGGCATTTGACTGGAGAGAACGGAGACTTCAGGCGCTCTGTCTGGCATTAGAGGCTGCTGCTGGGTCTGCATCATGTGTCGAGCTTGTACAATGGATGAGGAAGCGTGCGGAGAAATATCATGTTGATATTGAAAAGGAAGATGCAGTTGTGGATAATGGTGATGACGATGATAATAATAATGATGAAGATACCAATGAGTCGGAAATGGCAAAGAAAAGTGTCGGTGCTGACAAAGATGATGAACCCAAGAAAGCTACATATGAGGAAGAAAGAGAAAAGCTTGTTAACTTGAACAAGATTGAGTTAGAAAAGCATGATCGGATGACGAGGGAGATGAATCTTATTCCTGGGTCACATATACATAAAGACAGGGTTGCATCTCGAACGGCATTAGTGGAAAAGCACCGGTCTGCAATGAAAGAAATGGCACTGAAGAAGTTTGCGGAAGATGAACAAAATGGCTTGGCTACAAATGAGGAGCAATCAGGGGTATCAGAGAAGCCCTTGCCTATTCAGGGATCGTGTGCCACTGTTTATGATATTGCTGCATTGGTACTAAGGCAATGTATTCAACTCAAGTTGTTCAATGGAGGTCTACTAACTGTGCAATGTGTTTTGGATTATCACAAAGAACGAGTAGCTCGGCACGAAAAGAAAATCGAGCAACAGAGAGCTAATGAGTTGTCTCTCCACAGCAAAGGACAGGGATTGGTTCAAGCTGGATTCAAATATGATCAGGTGAGTTAATATAATTGTAGTCCTTATTACTTCCTATTATCATCACTTCAGTTTCTAACTTGTTGGGTCTGATATCACATCTCTATTCAAAGATTAATTTCGATTCGGATGATAGTGACGATGAAGAAGGTCTCGGAACGTTCATCTCTGACGATGAAGATCTTGATCAACCTTTAGTTTTACAGTCATTGAAGAGTGGTATGTTACCAATGGATATTAGGGCTATGCATGCCGTTTGCCTGTTAGGTAATGGGGGTCAAGACTATGTCGCACTTAATCATGTCGATCAAGTTGTTTCATCAGATGAAATGGCTTTATTCAGCAAAGACGATGTTAATCGAGATGCTGGTGTTGTGAATGATGATCATCATTGGATGGCATTCTCAAAATACTTCACTGCTCCTACCAACAAGTCTTTCCTCCTTGCTTGTATTGCTGATATAGTGGCGGATAATACTAAAGACCAAACGCGGTCTCTTCGTGTTCTCGGAATATTACGAAAACATTTGGCTGGAATCGATAGTAACCAGGGGAAAAATAAAGGTCTTGATGATATACTCAGTGCTGACTCAAAGGAGCTTGATAGGGTGCAAACAAAGAGGATACTACTGACAGCATTGAAGTTGATGATTCACTGTGCAAAAGAGGATCTTGCAGTACTAGATGGACAGTCAAGTAGTGGTAAAGAAGATGTGAAGACTGTTGAAAAGGCCGTTTCCGACTCAATATACACACTTGAGACAATGATGCGATTCCAACTATGGAAACCTAAGTTTTCTGATTGGTCATTACCTCAAGCATCAAAGGATGTGAGTGTACATGTTGTTTGTGCTCTATGATGATGAATTAGTCTCTTATGCTGTTCCTTTCTGACACATTCAATCTTCAAACCTCCTAGATGATCTCAATTTTATCGGGAGCATTGTCCAACCTTGTTGATGCTTCTTCTGTGTGTGACGAGAAAAGCCTTGTTGATCTCATTCAAGTAGGGTCGATGAAGGCTCGGCATTTAATCTCAACCATTTGTATGGCCGATAATGCACCCTCGAATCAGAAATCTACCACAAATGTAGAATCATGGCGAACATTCCCATTGCCATTCAGTTGGCAAAACGGCTTTCATGAAAAGATATCATTGAGGGCTTACAATATGTGTGTTGCCTGTTGTGTTTCGGGATTTAGTGGCTGGGAACCAAGTGAATTCAATTTGGAGTCGCTCTACAGTAGTGATGTCAATTTCTTTGGTATCACACTTGAGGGTGCATGTGTTGCTGGTTTTCTACCTCAGAGTGCAACTACTGCTGTTGGCGAGCAGTGGGAAGACATTTCTTCTATTTTAAAGGATATGGAAACATTACCATTTGATTTGCATCTAGAGGAGCGGACAAAGGAGGGTTGGTATGAGAAGGCAATGAAGATAATAGAAAAAGATAGGATTGGAGATTCTATATCATTGTATGGAGAAGATGACGGTATCAGTGCTCTCCTCTCTTTTTCCAAGCTCTCTATACTTGCAGCTCAATCCAGTGAAGGTGTTGAGAAAGATGAGCTCTTAAAACTGTCCTTCTCAGTTCTACTGCCAGTGGTAAGATGGACCAATCGACTGTATTTCTATACTTTTGTTTGTGTACATGGTGTCTAATCTCACTTGTGATATTCTTGGCTTTTCAGACACAATTCTGTATTGATAAACAAGTTTGGCAATCCTCGATCGGTACATCGGTTGTCACTAGTAGGAATGAAACCAAGCTGGGTTACTACTTGGGTGATAATTGTGATTGGTTAGGACCGATGAAGTCAAAGCAAGGAAAAACACAGTACCCTTCGTCAAATAGCAATAAGAATCCCAGACCGACACGGCCTCCAAGAGTTCTTCCTAAGCAGGCTCGCAAACGCCTACAACCTTCAAATATCGTCAAAGTACCCACGTCTATATTACTCGAGTTGTGGACACAAGATGACCATCGCTTTGAAAGAACAGCTGCACTGCAAGACGCTCAAGTGTCAATGAAAAAGGTTGACGATGCAATGAAGAATCTTCGAAAGTCGAGGACCCTCATGTCGCTTGAGCGAGCTAGTATTGACGTTGCAGTCGCGTTGCTTACCACTGCAACCTTTGACGAATGCAACAATCCTTTTGTTTGTTTGCAACAAGCTGCCATGTTTGCCGCTATGGGTTCTAAGCGTGGGAATAATGATGAGGTATTCAAAAGATTCCTTCCGCTGAAGAGTAGATGCTCACCTTTGGATGCATTGAATATCCTTGGTAGGGCAGACTGTCTAAGAGCTATTCATTTCTTAAAAGAAGCACAATATCTTTGTACTTGGGTTGCATCAGTATGTAGCTCTCATCGTAATGAACTGGAAGGAATGCCCTGGAATTATCGCTGGCAGGTAATTGGTATCTCAAACTATATCATAGCGTCATCTATAGATGAAACCGGCGAAGCTCTCTCGCAAGATAACCCTGATGCTGGAGCCTTGAGGAAATGGGATGACGTTGCAAAGGAAGAATTCGCCCGTGGTAAATCCGACGCTCTTCTCTTGACAGAAGTGAACCCGAGCAGTTCAGCTGTATCAAATGCCAACAATGGAAATCACTTGTTTAACGGCGGCGGCGGTGGTTCTGTGAGTATTCCATCGCTTGCTAATGAACAGTATCATCATCAAATTGAGTATCAAAATGAAAGTCAAAGTCAAATGGCAGTGGACAGCGGGGACAACGGAGAGGCATTCGATCCTTATGCAGGTGTCGAAGTGGTAGGAATTTAGAGTTGGTCATTAAGTTTATTTCTGTACAATATGCATAAGATGATCTTTCAGCAAAACAGACTGTAACATTGAACAATATCTTTACTCATAGCCAGGAGAACCAGAAGTAACGAATGAAGATCTGCCATCAGTAGAAATCCACATGGTTTTGTCAGTTCGTGGATTGTAGTTGGCTATATATCCTTTTTTCCTTCAAGATGCGCGTTGTAACGATTTATGAAGATGAAGAGAGATGATTATAACTTATGTTAGTACATGTGAGTTGCAAAGGTAATCAAATAAGGCAAACTAAGTACCAAATCATCCAGGCTACATTTTAAACACACGAATTCACACAACAAAACAATACTAAAGCAGACTTTCCTGGTCTCTTTTACTTGTTTGATAATCTCTTCTGCTAGTGCCTGATCTTCCATTACAACTTCATCAGCAGTTTCAACTTTTGGGGTTGATGATGACACTGCAGCAGGAGGGGCAGCAGCAACTTCACCTCCATTACTTTCCAAGAATCCTTCACCAAACAATTTATCAACCCAGTTCTTAACACGGTCATCAGTAAGTTCTTCTTGATTCACAGCATCTAATAATAATCCACAAAACTTATCTCCCCTGATAGCCTTACTATCATCATGCTCATATCCTTCTTGACTTGTGTAACCCATCATCACACAACCTAACTTCTCAAATACGTCATGTAATTCGCCGGTAGCATCTCCATAGTTCTCAGAGTAACTAATACTATCACCCAAACCAAACACTGCCACTTTCTTGCCAGCGATATCCAATTCCTGCATCTCAGAATAATAAATCTCATCCCAGCCGGTGCCACTTCGTTCGGTATCTGCTCCAGTATTCCACGTCGGTGTACCAACAATTAAAGCATCATATTTGGAAAACTCATCTGCCACGGAATCAACCTCTTCAATATCAATAGGTTCAGAAGCTGCTTCATCACCAAAGGCAGCACTAATAAGATCTGCAGCCTCTTGAGTAGAACCAGTACTAGTACCAAAGAATATTCCAACTATAGTATTCAAAGATATATTAGAGTTCAAATGTGTTAAATATGAAGTCATTAAGATTGTATACGAATCATGATATGTAACAAGATAATAGTATCCTACACCTACCTTTTGCAAATAAGCTTGTTTGAGATATACTTTTTGTGGGATGAAGGACGGTTGACACAAATGCATTACCGCCGGTGGCGACAGTAAGTGCCAGTATAGTGATAATAGTTGAGGACATCTTATTCCGGTTATTTATTTATTTGATGGACCTAAAGTATTAATTCAAGAGTTTATGATGAAAGCAGATTTTGTGGTGTCTTTTTGACTGACAATCTGTTTGTGACAGTTTGTGAGTAAAAAGATACGTTTGGCTACAGGTATCCTTGATGCAACTACTTTAGTTTAGTTTTAGTTTAGTTTTAGTTTTAGCTTTATTTTTTGTATTGGGAGTGGGATCGGAGGGTCCGATATGTAGCCGACAATCACACTAGAGAGGGCGACCCAAGCACACTGCCCCGACACCCTGGAGGACTAAGAAGATACCGGTATCTTGGGTGTTTTGTCCCTAGGGGGAATATTTGGGGCTCAACGCATATCGCTAAAAGGTTCCTAGGTTCCTAGGTTCCTAGGTTTTTTAGCGAGGGGTTCCTAGGTTCCTAGGTTAACCATAGGGTCCTAGGTTCCTAGGAACCTAGGAACCCAATTCAACTTGCCACCGACCTCACTATGTAGCTTCATTGCAAAAGCAAAGTTCGAAGGCAAACCTACCATCTCTCTTTCTACGGAATGATTATAGGTAAATCATATAAAAGTAGTGCTAGCAATAATGGCGTTGCTAACTCGTATAGAAGGACGCCCGACGATAGTGATTTATCATCCGATGATGAATCTGATGATGATGATGATCAAGACGAAGATGACATTGGCGTGAGCAATTATAATGATAGTGATTCGCCATCCGATGACGAGAGTGATGATGAAGAGGAGGAGGAGGAGGACGACGACGACGATTTGCAATCAAGAGATTGGCCTTCCATCAGAAAGAAGATAACTGGTCATCTTAAAGATGAAGGGTCTACTATATGTATACAAATACTTACACAGAAGATTACAAAGACGGCAAAATGTAGATTAATATGGAAGAAATACGCTTCGGAGCATGATCAGAAAAAGGTAGTTGATTCTCTTATGAGACTGTTATTGCAAATGGAAAGGAAAGCAGGACCGTTCTCTGAGAGCGAGAGCAGGAAGAGTCAAGGAAAGCCGGTTTGGAAAAGTAGAAAAAAGAAAGAACTCAGTCCAGCATATAGTTTGTTATATCAGTTGAGATATGACATTGATAACAATGGAACAAGAAAGATGACTACTGAAGAAATCTATAAGATCCACAAAATATTCCAACAATATGATTATAATGATTTCAAGAAGTATGATGAGCGAATGGTCAAATTAACAGACAAGCACAGGGAACAAGTCGACTTACATATTAAAAGATTTGAGGAACATCGGAGAATGTGTGGTCCTAATAGAAATGTAACCAGTCGAGGTATGCCCTTTTGGAAGGATCATAAGGCAAACAATCAGTTGAGAGATGATACGCGCAGTGGCAAGACAAAGACAATGAAGCCTAAAGAGCTCTGGGAAAGTAATGTGATTTACCAAGACTTTAGTCTTGATGCCTTTAGGAAACATATATATCAAGAGAAGTATAAACAATTGGCTGGTCCATACTGGCAAAAGAAGAGGAATAAAGCAGCCCTAAGAAAGCACGAAGAGGAGGTTCAAAAGCTGCGTGAAGAGGCGTTACTCAATAAGTATGATGGAGATATGGATGATATAGTTCGTGGATTTAAATCAATTTAGAGCCTAGATAGATAATAAGTTAGAAACTGTTGGAAACTTGGAAACAACATACATGTATTTACTTTAATCAAAACTTAATCAGTATTGCATATCAAATGGCCCATGTCCATTCTCATAGTCATATTGAATACCAACAGCAATAGCATCAACTACCATCTCATGCAACTTAAACTTGTGCTCTGTGCTCGTCCCATGATGGAATCGATACTTTAAGATATTAAAGCTCTTGAGCCTCGAGTGGAGTGTTTCCTGTCGGGCCTTTGCTTCACTTATATAACGCCTCATATCAGCTGGAAACATTGATGAATCAGTAAGTATCTTATCAGGCTCTCCAGCCAGACCACTATCTGCAATGACCATCTTTCCTTCGGGTATCTTGAAGTAAAGAGAGTCCTTATACCAATTATCTTTGTCACCTTTTTTACCACCGCGGAAAAGTTCTATGTCCGATACTGATGCAGGGGCGTTTCCAAATATGCCTACGATTCTAGGATTCTTCAGATCAATCAAGGTTCCATATTTCTGTGAGAAGTAGATAGTAGATTCAATATATGAGTATGCGGCACTGTAACTAGCAACATGTTCATATGCTACTTACTATACCCGCCGAGTGTGATTTATGATCAAACCTAAAAGAAAGGAGGAAGTAAGTATGAGTGTATCAGTTTATAAGCAACAATATGATAGACAAAACTTACCATTTGCAATGAGGTTGCAAGCGATTCTCTGTTGTGGTAAAGTTTACAAAATCTAATCCACAAAGTATGATACGCCCATCATCATCAAACACGAATTTAATCTTCTCATCTTTTAATGCTTGCATCATTTCGGCACATTCTTGAGTACGTTTTCCTATGTGCTTTTCACAAAACCCCCATATACCCGCTAACACTTCTAGGCGAGCGTATGTAGCAAACCAATTATATGTCATAAGTAGATCCTTATAACTAACACGACCATCAAACTTCTTAATAACATCTGAGAAGTATTTAAACAATGTAAGAGGAGGTAATTGATAGAATGCTTTAAAACGATCAATGTTCTGTTGCTTTCTGACCTTCTGCCGCTCGTCGTCAAATCCGGCATATACAAGTCCAGCACGGAGTAAATCGTCTGCATTAGATACCTTTATATTGATATACTTCTTATTCTTTGTATTCTTTGATAACTCTTGTACCGTGATATGTAGTTCATTCTTTTCCTTTATTAATGCATCTAACTGAGCTTTCAGAGCCTCATTCTCTATACGTAACCGATCTACCTCTGTATCATGTCGTTGTTGTTGTTGTTGTTGTTGTTGTTGTTGTTGTTGTTGTTGTTGTACCCTTCCACCTCTACCGGCACCTCTACCGGTACCTCTACCTCCTCTTCCACCTCTACCTCCTCTTCTACTTGTTGATACAATAACCATCACATGTAACTGCTAGCAAAGAGATAGGTATGGTAGTTAGATGATCTCTTTGCAAGGTGGTTGTATTTGCCCCCATTGTTTCTCATGTCTGTCTGCTCAGACTCTATTATTTCTTTTGCAAAAATGGTCGTTTATGTTGCAATCGATCATGGCATTCATTCGATCAATAGTACATCAAATTCTACATGTTTGAACTCGTTTCCATACAATTTGAATTCTTTTCTTGAAGAGTCTTGTTCAAAATGATGAGCGTTGTTTGCCTTTCGACAACAAACAAGCGTGGAAAACAACAACAGATCGGTTCACCTCATAATTTTTTTATTGCTTGCAGTGATAGCAGGTGAGTTAGAGTTCATTATTTGTATAGATATCTTGGCATGACGGTCCCAGCTAGACCGCAGGCATTCCTCGACCCGTTCTTGGCCGCTCTTCATTGGTTTGCAGTGCACTGCCCAGATGTGACGAAGAAATGGTCAGAGTTTTGTGATGAACTGATACTTCAAGAAGATGTTGAACATATCGACAGTGGTTTAGCACCGAGATGGTACAATGGAGATCTAATGATTCCAGCCGGTAATTACACCGTAATTAAGAGGAATAGGAAACCAAAAAGAGTAGATATATTGAGGGAATACGGCCGAGAACAGCTACGCCATCTATCACAGTTGAAGAGGAAAGAATTGTTACTGGAGAAACGATATGGTTCGGGTTACAATCCTTTCATTACTTTGCTCCATCCTCACCCGATGCTCCCCCTTTCATATTCAAATTCTATGCCAGAACCTATCATTCATCCAGTACTACCACCACCGCCGTCACTATCATCAACATCAGCAGATATGAATACTCCAAAACGATCACCAAAGAAAACATCAACACGATCACCAAACCGATCACCAACCGTGCACTTCAAGGGCAGCGTCGGAGTCGGCATAAATGATATGTCAGAGTTGGCAGAAGCAGTCGACGCCGCAGGTTTACAACTTCAAGAAGTCGGCGATGATGACTATGATAAGATTTATACCATCAAAGAAAAAGGAACTTATGACTTCGATGGTACTATCGCTCAGGTGTTTGTTGGTTATGGTGCTACGAATAATGGAAAAGGGAAGATGCTTGCAACTCGTATTAAGTATTTTCTAACACAAAACCAAATCAACAACCGTACTAAGAAAGTAAGTACATGTGTCATGTTCTCTCTTTTGTACTTCGTATACTAACATTCTCTTCTTATTCCACTCTTTCAAAAAGAAAACAACTGCTCGTCTTGTATATTACTCAGGCAATGAAGGCGAGGGAATAGCCTTCATCATGAAAGTCCCTAAATCTGGCCAAACGGTATATAAGAACATCGTTGATCACCTCAAGACTATGACGAAGGCAGTTAACAATCAGTCGGATGATAAAGCAATTGAGGACGAGTTCATTGATGATATCAACAGAGATCCTGAGTTTAAGGAACAGCCTGAGGGACACCCCAAGTCGTATGATACTCTCTTGTTTCTGCTCTCCGATTTGGAAAAAGGCGCATATTGTAACGATGAGTTCAATTTCCAGTTTGGTGGCACTATCACCGATACGTCCAAGCCTTATAACAAACCGCCCAACACCCGTGAATACCTCAAGCCAGTTGTTGTCATTAAACAAGTTGACTCTGCCTATACAGAGGATACGGAAGTGTTGAAGACTTTGGCTGGAGCCGTTTCAATTACTATTCCACATGGGCGTGAAACGTACAAGAGCCTTGAGGTCGATGAGCCAGCTCCGTCTTTAGAGAATGATGCTGAAGCGGCATTCTTGGAAAACTTGCATGGCAAGGCCAAGGCAAGTACTGATACTGACGAAATGAAGGAGTAGATTCTTCTTCTTTTTTGTACTTGTGTGTGCGAGACAGTGTGGCATGGTATCCATGTAGGAATCATTATTAACCCTAACTGACTAACGAACTTGTTTGATGGAATCCATCTTTCTTCCTATCTATCAACTATTAGGCATCAACTAGAATTATAATTGCTGTCAAGTTCACTTCTACTCATGGAACACGCGTCTACTACCAATGGTGTGCCGTCACGAAGAGACAAGAAGCCATTCGTTTCTGGCATAAACTTGCCAACCAACTCAAGCAACAGATATTTGCTTCAGCCATTGCTTCATGTGATAGTGAGGGTGAGGTTCGCTACAAAAGTAATGCTGTCCCGGGAGGTGACTTCTCAGAGACTTGGATAAGATTGTTCCATAACATGATCAAGAATGTTGATGCTCAACTTAAAGGACAAGATGCCAATGCTACTCAGCAGGAGAAAGCGGCATCTGCTGCCGAGGAACGTATGTCTGGGAAAGATGGCATCAGTGTTTGGAGAGACTTCTTTCTCCCCATCATCAAGGAAGCTACTGAAGCTCGGGCTGCTGCCGAGGCTCAAGCCAAGAAGGAGGAGGAAGCTGCCAAAGAGGCCGAGGCTGGTAGGTGATTGATTGTCAGTTGATTACATATATTAACTATTGTCTAACACATTATCTCATGTCAAATCTTACAGCCAAGGCTAAAGCGGATGCTGAAGCTCGGGCTGCTGCAGAGGCCGACCTATCTGCCAAGATGAAAGCACAACAATCTGACTTTGTATCTGACAGCAGTAAAGAGGAAGATGACACCCAAGACTTTATTGCTACGTTGAATGCAAACACCAATAAGATATTAGAAGAAGATGAAAAGGAAGTATATGACATCTTTGAATCTCCCAATGAAGAGACTGCTACTCCCAATGAAGACACTGCTACTCCCGATCTGAGTATGGATGTGAGTGATGACGAGGCTGCTGCCAAAGCCAAGAGTGTCTTGGACTTATTCCCCCCTCCCCAGCCCCCTGAGCCAGCAATGTCTGGAACTAAGAAGAGTAGTAAATCCTCATCTAAGAAGAAGGGAAGTTCATCCAAGCACACTTACGCTAAGGAGATTGAAAATACTCGTTCCCAACGACCAAATACTCGTTCCCAACGATCTCAGAATGAACCTCAAGCAGTAGAAACACCTAAGGCTGAACGGGCAGAGAAGGTTGGTAGGGCTATGGGTGGAGACGATGAGAAAAGCATGCAGAAGCAGAGGAAGGTCGTCTACCAATCAAGCTAACTGAGGGATTTGAATGAAGCCGAAATGTTTGTTGGAGTTTATCAGTCTTGGTACTTATTATTAGTATCAAATAAGACTTTGTTGTGATATGTGGCTGAGTAGATAATATACTTAGTTTATTTTAGATTATGAATGGAAATCTTCTACTCGTAATCTTCTACTCTTCTACTTACCATGTGCTCAATAATAGAAAGCAAATCTGTGCAATCATCCTCGTGCCTTGCCTAATCTCCTTTTGCCATCCTAGCTGCGTGTAGTGTAGTGTAGTTGCCGTTGTAGTATCGTAATTAAGACTTTATTTTCATATTTCTGCCCCAGTTGATGTAATATTATGTGGCTTAGTTCGTTGTGTTTTGTTGGTATTATTGAGCCGTAGATCTGGCAGGAGATTCAGAGCAGCCAGCTGCTGGTGAACGTTCCTCCCAATCATCCTCTTCTCATCTACAATCGACATATATAGACTTTGATAAGAGATTAATGATTTGTGAGATAATACCAATCTTTAGAATACAGAATGCATACATTGAAACACATGTCAAGCTCACCTTAAACTCTCTTCACTGGGTACGATAATACAATCTCCTTATCGCCCTAGACCCGCTGTGTTAAGAATGCATGCCAAATAGAGTTAGACCACTAAGCTGCTGGTGTAAGTTTCTGATCACTCTCTCATCTACAATCGACATCTAACGACTTGATATAGAGATTGTTTGTGAGTTAGTAGATATGAAACACTTTTAAACTCTCAATACAGAAGACTATCTGCAGGCAGGGGTCTTAAACACCGCATAGATTGTTGGTTATGTCAACCTCGCTCGTATTGATACCACTCCTAATAATACTAAACAAACCAATAGCCAATCCCACTAGATATATCGTAAATCGTAGTATGACTGCTACATACCCACTTGGATTTGTATTACTACGGCTGTGTATTGCATAAATATATATCGATTATTTTGTGTGGATGTTTTGCAAATTCGAAGGCTGCTTGTCATAATGATAAGCCCTTTAAAATATGGGTTAGGTATTGTGTGACGGCTAAAGCTTGGATGCTATTAATGTGCATTACTTTGAATATGATAATAATAATAATAATAATAATACGAGGACTATGTGAAAACTTAAAACTGAGCACAACAGAGGAGACCTAAGGCCTAAGAACCCTAGGAACCTAGGAACCCTAGGAACCTAGGAACCCTAGGAACCCCTCGCTAAAAAACCTAGGAACCTAGGAACCTAGGAACCTTTTAGCGATATGC
>Ga0075439_12226_pt1 | contig 17761 bp, 13 predicted proteins | sample MintriSingleCell_FD_74264 | JGI IMG/M metagenome (GOLD analysis project Ga0075439, IMG submission 74264) | Marine eukaryotic communities from Monterey Bay, USA to study complex ecological interactions - Minidiscus trioculatus JGI Plate_4_G5... | ecosystem: Environmental > Aquatic > Marine >... | reverse complement strand
GTCATCCAACGATCCTTACAACCCGACCAATCTTTTATACTAGAATTAATCAAACCACCCGCGGCAAAATTTGCAATACACTTGATATGTGCAACATTATCTGTACACGAACAATCACTAACAAGAGGTTCTGATGGTGAGCCACTGTTGGAACATATATAGCAGGTAGCATCTTTTGGTATTGTTATTTGTCTAAATGTATCCGGGTCTTTATTTCTGTTGCCAGTAAATAAGCTGTTATCAAACGTTATCATATTCATACTATTCCTACAATTTCACTTTATGATGCACCGATATGTAGTGATAAATAATACATTAAACTAACCAATAGAAAATATCATATATATATATATATATATATATATATATACAGTAAAATATGTAGAATATACAATGATTAGGCCATCCCTACGAGGAACGGCCCATTAGGTGGTCCATTTTTATATTGTCGTGATATTGCATGTGACAAGTGGTTAATTAGTGTATTGCAAGACCAGGATACCAATTCTAAACCCCTATCTCCCATACTACTAATTCCTATGTACAGGTGTCAGACAGCTGACGTACCATCTGCTTTGGGGCTGGATTGATTTTTTTTCACCATAAAAAATAGCAACACAAAGCAACAATAACACTGCAAATACTTACCCAAACAAGCCATAGAATCAATATAACAACAATAGATATTAGAAACGACAACAAACGCCGAAAAAGAGATGCAGATGACATTAATGATAATAAAGAATTAGAAGCATCTGACCAAGGAATTAGAGATGATGGATTGAAGAATCAGGTGGAATCATCAGAAAATACATTTGAGATGGTTGTATTAGAGGGTGATTCAGAACCTCGAGTGACATTTCAGAAGAATAATCCGACCGACACGAGTGTAACGAGTAGTAAAGATGATGATGCAGGTAGGATTGAAGAATCAGGCAACGGCATGCTGTTAGACGACCAAGAAGTATCTCTCCTACGACAAAACTTGACGAATTATTCGCACAATACTGAAGATGATGCAAGGAGAGGTGCCACTACAGATGCACAAGTACCCCAAGATGAGGTCATTCAGATGGAGATGGATATTGATGCACCACCTACAATCAATAACTCGCCACCAACTAGTGAGTTATCATCAAGTCAGCCATTGTCAGATGGCTATGATCACGCCAACGAACATGATATTGAATCATCTCTTCCACTAGAATCAGATGCTATTGAATTCGACACTTCTTCAGACAATGATGTGCTGCCAGATAATCAAGTGGACTCTTCTCAACAAACTTTGACGGATTATTTAAACAATATTCATTCCATCCTATCCAAATACAATAAAACCAAGACTACTGAGAACATGGCAATTACTGCAAGGTCAATCAACAAGTTAACTTTATTTAAGAGTAGTATATCAGATAGTATCGGTGCACTTCAGTTATCATCTGACGAATTGGAATCACTCGACAAAGTAATGAAGTTGGATATTATAGATGAGGCTACTTCTGTATCTCGTTTTGATGCAGTTCAAAATGAATATGGTACTGGATACAATCCTCAAAGATTGTATCTACCCAAACTAAAGGAGGAGATGTATAATATTGTTCAGAGTTGTAAGTTGTCTCCGTTTTGTGATGATGATTCGATAAGTACCAAGGAGATACACAAGATATTAGTTAGTGGAATAGTCAAAGGAGATTCAGCAAGTAGTATCAAGAACGCCATCACAGAGGGCTTCAAGGAACATAATTGGGGAACACCCAAGTTCAGCAGCTGTCCCATCCTTGAAAATCCGTCGACTCATAGTGATCCATTAGCACCAATTGTATTCGCCTTAGCTCGTGGATCAAGTGGAACAGACAATGATCTCACAGCACAAATCACCAAGTGCTCAACAACACCATATCTTCTTGTCAAGACGGGTATACTGCCTCAAGACACAATGATATGTCAACAAGTATTAGCTGCCTTTAATATTGACCGAGATGAAGTTTATGACGCTCAAGCAGTCTCCTCATTTATATCATTTCTTCTCACAACAGATGAAGACAGACTAGTCTACCTATCAGTGAATGAAATTCTTCGTATCGGTCTTCCACCAAAGATTGTTGTGACATTAGTCCTCGTCTTTATTGAGATTCACCCAAAGATCAAGTTACTATCAGCTAGTGATTTGGGTATGTCATTCATCGGCGTCGTCCTCAGAAACTACGAGTTCTACGAAGGCCAAAAGTTAATCAATCAAGTGATGGGTCACCAAAACCTTCCAGGCGGAAAGCGTGTTGTTGGGCCTGAGCATGAACTTACATTGGATTCTGAGATTACTATTGATAATTATGAATATCAGTTAGTTACAAACGGTATTAATAAGACAACAATAAAGAATTTTGCTAAATCATTATTGAAACATTTGCGTGATATTGAGAAACAAAACAAAACTGTCATCCAGATTGAACAAGGAATCAAGTTGGGATTGAGCCATTCAAAAGCTGGTTCCATTGGTGGCGATGTATTGATAATTGTTGATGAAGTGTCAACTTATTATGTCACAAAAGATGACTTGCCGTTAGATAAACAACCTACCAATATTGACAAAGTAATGGATGATAAGATTGCCTTAAAGCTACCTATCAATATTGGTAAGAAGAAGTATGTCATCATCTATCTCAGATCATCAGGTATAGGTGATAGTAAAACGGTATTCAAATTAGCAGCGGAACAGTTCACACTTTGCTATGCAGCAGGTGTAGCTCGGAAAGTAATCAACACGAAGACTGAGTTGATCATCATATTTGACAATGGAAACTATAGAAATGGTGAGCTCAACCCTGGTCTAGCAAGAGCATTTGCATATATCTGTGACGGGAGTGTTCTGGCATTCATTAGTTCAACATCGATTCGGTGTACATCCATTCGTGTCTTATTCAATTGTCTACAAAGAACATGCTCAGGATGTAAAACACAGTTGATCACTGTACAGCATAGCTCTGAATTAGCAGGCGTCTTTATGGAATACCAGCATGGACGGGATATTGCCAACAAGATCAGATATAACACATTCGATACAACATCTGCAACATTACGTGGTGATCTTTGTGATCTACTTCAGAGGTTGAGTGAATACATGAACCCATGCAGTCGTTGGAATATCAGCTCAAGTGATTCTCTCTTTTCAAATGAATTGAAACATGCAACGGAGCAACAGCGGCTAGAGAAGGAAGCTAAACAGATGTTAGCTAAGCAGCAAAAGGAGGCCGAGAAGAAGGCCAAGGAGGTAGCTCGACAGCAAGATAAGAGGGCCAAGGAAGTAGCTCGGCAGCAAGCTATGGAGGAGGCGGAAGATCGATGGCAAGCCATCCAAGCTCGACTGCAAGTCAAACAGCAAGCTAATGCACAAAGGAAGGAGATGACTCGAGCACAATTGAACGACTCATTCAAGGAAGGTCAGATGGTCAAGTATTTATTTTCTCCCGTTCGAATTGTTGATTTCAATGCAGATCGTACTTCTGTTACGATTCGCGCTGCTACTGGGTACACTACTGTGGTTGATATCAACAAGATCACACCCAACGATTGATCATCCAAAAGCACAAAGTCAGTATAATTAACAACTAATTCAAGGATTTATCAAATGCGCACATAGGAATTAGTACATTGAATGATAGGGTACTAATTCTGTCATACAGACCATCTTGCATGGTCTTGCCCAGATCACATTTTCTCCCTTCTCACACTTTCTGCTCTGCTTTCTCTCAACACAATGGAGAGCTATTTATTGGCATGACCAGTTGAAAGAAACATACATATGAAGATGCTGTTAATGTACACTTTAGTACTTCAATATCCTCGAGAGAGCTCATCCATTCATAGTGTGTGCCGTCTTTTCAAGTGAAAACTAGCCACTAGCGCAAAAGGAGGTGAGATCTGTTGGCACAATGCATACATAAGTTTTATAGTGAGTGCTTAGACATATGATGATCATCACACTTGATAACTGAATATGAGCCCAGCCCTCCTCTTTGTTGCAAAGTGCTGGCACAAAATGGCATCGGTCTCGTATCTTGATGCCCGAAGACTATATTTATATCCTGCCAGCCTCAAACTCAAGAGCTCCAACTTTCATTGCAGTAATGGAAAGTATCTCTAGCCAAATCTTTAGCACAGTACAGTTTCAACAAGACAGGGCTTTACACTCAATTGTGCAAAGACATGAACCATGCATCATGTGAGTTATCTAGTATGTGGTGAATATGAGAGTAAAGCATGAAAGGTGCATCTGAGATCAGTAGGAATGGATTGTGCATTTCAATACTAAGTAGGGTTGGTCCACAGTATTATCTCTCCACTCATCCTGCCTTCCTCATCAAAGCACAGAGAAAGATCTGAAATGCAAGTTGCGTATGTTTTGTCCGTATATAAAAGATATTTTGCCTTTTTTGTTATTAACTTTATGCAGTAAATATCAAGCCAGACACTTTTTACTCACTTTAATTTTACTCATGGCATCTCCATAATACTAACTAATCAATATACATCTCTCTATCATCAATATATAGTACAACATACAATAGCACAGGTATATACAACCACCACCGATAACATCAATCATGTCAATCAAACTAATCCCTCAACCACACGAGGCACATAACATAAAAAGTATTTCAATTTGGTCCAACTCACAAAAGTTACGTAAACCAAATCCAATTGTTAGTGCACGCTCCAATACATATTGGGATTTACGAGGACGGTATCAGAATGAATATGATGAACGATTGGATTTGTTACCCGATGAGGGTATTGCTGATACGGTAAGTTAGTTGCTGTTGTGTGTAGGTATGTATGTTCATTTTTTCTGTCCCGGTGCATGTTGATGCATCATTTCTGTATATCATTGCAAGTCATGGTGGTTGCAGTGAATCTATTGTGTGGTTAAAGAAATTGTTATTGTATAATTGCAATAAGAATACGTTTAATAGGTTGATCTCATACACTTTCTCTATATCTTTCTTTCATTATCAACTCCGAAATGTGTATGTCGTGCAAAACATAGCTTGGTGGAGAACTATTTCGTGCCGCAACAAAACTATATTACGATTTCCACAACAATGGAATGGTCAACAATAGTAGTGGTAAGTAGAATGTGTTAGGTATGGGATTGGTATGGAGTGTGGTGTATAGTATCGTGAAGTGCATAAGATATGATATGTGAAAGTTATGAAACTATGACAGAGGTGTCTTTTTGGTTTGGTGTTAGCTGGTTTAGGAGAGAAGAGAACCAGTATGTTATACCACAAGTGCCGTTACAACAATAAATGTAAAGTTCTAGCGTTCTGGCATGATTGGATATTGGTGTTGGGTGGGGTCTGTTGTATATTGCCTCGGTTGTGCACATGTCATGTGTCTTCTTGCACGATATATGATATTTTATTTCTCTCATCCCGATCTTCTTCCAACACATTATACACAGGTGCAATCAAGTTTCTAGCAAACAATGGAGTTATTCCTCCACCAAAACAACTTTATTATATCCCTGAGCGTATCACAAATATCAAAAAAGTAGATTTATACTCCGTCGTCTACCCATTTACTACTGGTCATATGATTTACTATGATCAAAGGAACCTTTATTATGCAATCCAATCAATCATGGATTATACACTTGAGTTTCTCAATAAGAATCCAAAGTTGGATCTAACACCAAATACATTTGATTTCAATGATATGCGTGATCCTGAACATACCAAGTCAACTGTTCGTTGTGATCATCGAAACAATTGGGTACACAACAAGAATGTCGAGGCAACTAGACAGTGGCAGGCAAAGGAGAACAAGGCCAATACCAAAGCACATAGTATCAAGAAGAAAGTTGGAAGGAAGATTTCACCAATGAGACAAAGTAGGAAGAAGAACAAGAATACCGGTGGCGGAGATGGTGGTACACAGCATCCTCCTCAAGATCGGTTTGTCTCGTCTGGTGCTGGTGGAGAAGGTGGTACCAAGAAGAAGAAACAGAGTAACAACAGCCGTAACAACAACAAAGAGAAGAATGGCAAGAAGAAGGGCCCACGTGATAGCACCAACGATATGAAACACAACAAACAACATGGCGGGGAAGGAGGAAAGGCCAAGAACAAGAAGAACAAGTCAAATGACATCACTTCTAGGTTGGGCAAGCTTGGAATTTGAGTTGTGCGAGTGATGGGATTGTATTTCATCGCTTGCATGACAGAGTGAAGGGGGCAGACTAGCTAGGGGGTAAAAGATATACAAATATATAGCACAAAGATTACGAACAAATTTGATCAATACTTAGTCTTTCTCTACTTAGTTTGATTAATTCTACTTTACATATTGTTCCGCATCACTACTCTACCCTCGCGATTGTTAGGCAGCAGCAATCATTCTTTGACTCATATTACTCGCTGCCAACTTCTCAATTGCCTGCCACCTGTCGGCAATGGCTTGGATCTTCTTCTTTGCCTCCTCTTCTTCCTTAAAGTATGCAGTAGTGCACTGGTCATACAAAACAAGGTCATACTCCATGTACATTTTGAGCACATTCTGAGCCAATCCCTCGACGGTGGCATTCCAGTGACCAGAACTATTCTTGTAGAGTGGTCCGTAAATAATGGGCAAGACAGTCTGGGCATTCAATCTCGACAAGCATCCACTGTTCACAAGGTGCTCATTATTCCACAAGAAGAGTGCACGTTCAACAACCTGGAAGTGATCAGAGTCAAGGCATCTTGCCAAGTTTGTGAACAAGGTCTTGCTAATCTGATTCAGTTGGTCGGCACCAAGCAGCTCAAGGATTTCCTCCAACTCGTTCAAGAAGAGAACCTGCTTACCAGAGCATGACCATGGCCAGCACTTGAAGAATCCATTGAGGATGGGTGTGGCAGTATCGGCATCCTTCTCTACGTATTGGATGATACAGTATGACAACTGCTGATGGTATAATCCAACACACTTGGGCTTGTGAAGAGGGATTAATGCCCTAACCAAGAATTGCAAATGCTCCTTCTTCAAGGGGATTGCAAATCCATTAATGATGGATCCTAGAATTTCAAGCAATTCCCCAATACCGTTATGACGTTCGGTCTCATATACAAAGCGGTAGAACACATTTGATATAGCCCTACGAATGAAGGACCTATGAGACATGAACTTTCCGTAGATACGATGAAGAATCGTCTTCAAGTAATCACGTTCACGTGGATCTTCAGAATCAAACAACTCGACAAGTTGGAGACAGAAACGTTGATCGACATACTTCTTGGCAGCCTTGGCATTAACCTCGGAACTTACAATGAAGCGTAAGAAGAACTCGTATGCAACCTGTAAGTGTGGCCATGCAGGTTCAAGGACGGGTTCGTCTTCCTCGGGGTCAAAGTCATCAGTTGCTGGAGGCAAGGCACGGCAAACGTTGGCGGATACCATGGCCATTAAGTCTGACATTACGGACTCGGTGAAGATCTTTTGACCCGCGGGGGTGTTGACGTAGTCTACTAACTCAAGTAGTGTTTGACGTTTCATATCCTTTTAACATTTAAAGAAGAAGGATGCGGTTAGATTCACCCAAAACACAAATCCACAACCATAAACATCACATAAAAACATACCTTGCCACGCTTATCAGAGGTGGGATCATCAAACGAAAAGATGACACCACACAATTGCAACTTCAACTTGAATAACTCCTCACGTTTATTAGGAGGCGCATCACGTAACGCTGGTAATTCCCGTAATGCCGATGGAGGACTACCAACCTGCGGTAAGCCGTGATACCCACCGTCCATGGGAACGACGGGTGTTGATGGTGCGGCAGGTGTTGTTGCGGCGGCAGCGGGCTTATCTTCCATATTGTGCTTAATTTTTTCTTTAGTACTGCTGGTAATTGATAATGATTCACGACTTTTCTTCTTGTGTGACTTGGAAGAGGCCGTCTCGGGTGTGGTGTTACTGGATTCGGTTGATGTGGTGGAGGATGTGGAGGCTGCAGCTGGAGCGGGGGGCTCGCTACTCTTTTCCTAATGATACATGAAATGTGTAATATTGATTGTGATATGGTGAGATTATGTGCAAGGCTTGGAAAATAAAATCCTCACATGCAATCCTCATCATCATCATCCCTCCCAAACAACAAACAAAACCCCTCATTAACACCCAAAACAAACAATACACAAACCCCTCACGTAATCATATGCTGGGCTGCCACTTTTCTCTCATCTTAATTGAAATTGACCTATTCGTATTGTTATTGTAATGTGGACTGATGACTCCTTCTGTAAAGGATTTTGCTCGATTATTATCTGAATTATTGACTTCTTTGGCACTACCCGTGGCATAATTATCCCGTGGTGGTGGTGATCTAACACCCCTCCTTCTTCTTTTAAATTCAAACCGCAATTCAGTTGCAGAGGGCAACCTGATTTCTTCATCTTTAGATTTCATGGGTGATAATGGCTGATGACCATTCCAATTAGTTTCATAATCATTTGTGGTATCAACCTTTGCAGAGGACGTGGTGGGGTTATTGCAACAAATATCCATTATATATTGCAATAATGTACCATTATTATATGCCTCCATTATAGTTATCATGTGGTGGGTGTTATTATTTGGTTGTTTGTAAAACTTGTTGAGTTGAGAAGGAGAGCCCAAACTTTTTCTAACCTTCCTCAACTGGATAATAGGAATGTAAATCCAGGAATTACCACCCTCAATCAATATTACCCCCAATAATACCACAATATCAACGCCATTCTGATCAATAACAGAAATATATTGCATGCCGGGCGAGGTATATTATGCTTCCCTACACGATTTTTTCTTTAATGTTGTTATAATGGCGTTGAATATACTATATAAACGGATGTTAATACCATCGAATAATTAACTAATACCTCCAATAATTATAACTAATACTATTGTTGATAATATCAGTTGTAATATTGCAATTTAATCCGCCCAACAACAAATATTACGACCAGTATGGCACCTCAAAAAACATAAACTTTCACCCCGATATATATGAATGCGTACTATATTATATATAACAAACAACTTACCCCCTTATTCTTCCGACTTGATTTAGCTTTACGAACTACTCCTCTCATTTCTTTATACAGCTAATTGATGTCTATCTTCTACCTTACTAATAGCCACCTTTTGCTTTTATTGAAGTTTCCAAACTTTATTTGACCCTCTTTTCCGCTTGGCGCCGGGCGCCCGCGCCCCGTGCCTGTGCCAACTTTTCGCAATGCGATCTTTTCTAGCGGGCTGCGGGGAACCACTAGCCCCCCCATAATTTAAGGCGAGAGAATTGTTAGCAAAACACAAAATGGTGTGGGGAGCAATAGCGTATCGATTGCCAAATGGTTCTAGTGGTCAAACCTTTTAGTATTACCCTTTATGAGATAGTATAAGCGTCGAGAACCAAACGGCAATTAAATTCTGATATACTTATCGCCGTTAGTAATATGTGAGGCAGGATACGTCATCGATTAATGTGCACATCTTATCATCCTCTGTTGCAATACATTCCGACTATTGTATCGAGAGGTAGAGCTCGTTCCCCCATCCTATATCATTGTAGGTATACCTTTGTAGCACTATGGGGGCGGTTATATCATCGGGGCTTCATATCGGAGGCATCGTATGTCGAGGGGTCGAATATACATCATCAGTAGGGTGGTCACTATTATACAACTAAATGATGGTGTATGGCCATGATAAATAATGAAATCGTAGCTGGGAAGCAGTAGGATCGATCAGTATATGTGGAGTGTTCGTGCAGTAGCCGTAACATTGTCGGCTTATCACTCAAATTTCACATCGCAAAATGTTCATTTTCACATTATGGGTAATGGTAGTAATACTCTATTCTAGCCTTCTTCTGCGGGGTTATACATGTTCAAAGGTTTCCTTGTAGTTAATGCAAGTTTGTGAGTGAGTTGGAGGTTGCTGTAATGCCTTTAGTCACTTAGAATAGTATTATTTGATTTTTACGGATTCTGGTTGTATGAAATTTCAAAATGAAGGGTATGTCCTTATTTGGCATTGGATTGGAATGCTCTTAAGTACTTGCAGTATTAGATTTGTCATATACAAGAGTGGCAGGGTCATCAATTATTGATGGTGAGGCATATGTCGGACATATGCTAACTGGGCCGCGTACGGTATTTTAAAGAACATTGCACAACGTAATACGATTGGAATGCATTTAAATGGCTTCAAATAATGTATTCCAATCATTTTGGACGATGGGTATATAATATGACTCTTCCACGACGATAAAAGTGATTTTGGGGGTAATTTGCATTACGGGTGGATGTGGTTAAATTCAGAGCACTATTTGAGGCACACCATCACAATACACCACATCCTTGGCCAGTCGGATAGTACACACGGAGGTTTTGGGATCTCATATGCCGAAATTTGTCTTTGTTAATGCAGTATATACATACCAAGACATAAGTATGTTTCGGGTGATCAAATTTTCACAAATTTATGAATTACGCACGAATTAGGCTTACGGCACCCAACCTGAGGCTGTGGTATGTCCAAGGTAGATAATAGAAGGGATATTGGGCGGTGGGGGGACGTTCACGCTCCACCAATTACCTCATATCAAGGATAATCGGGTTTTAGTAAGTGGCGCTAATAAAAATGAGCATGTGCTTTATCAAGGCAAATATTCACCCTCCAGCTAAACCAGGACACGAATAATACTCAGTATAGGAGGGGCAAGCAATACGGGGCATAATTTGAGGGTGGTAACATTGCGTATACGATATCTTTAAAAATGGGGCCATCATAGCATAAGCTCTCATTACAACTAACTGTTAACAGCCATTATATACCCTTAACTTGATTGCCGTTTGGTTCTTGACGCTTCTAGTATGTCCTTAGGCATAGCAGTAAAGGTTTCGGGCGCTAGAACCATTTGGCAAATGGTACATTGAACCTCCCCACACACATCTTTATTTAGTGGGCAAGCTTGAGATTTAGGGGGGTCGAGCCCCCCAAAAAGATCACATTATGAGAGTTGGCACAGGTAAATTTATTCTATTGACTCGACAATGGCCGCACTCTATTAGGCACTAAGAACATGACGGCAATGGCTAGATTACTACTATTCTTTATATGCTGCTATCCATCATTATCATTAGCATGGTGTAGTGGCGTTGGCGGCGGTAGTGTCGTCAAAAGGCAACAACTACACACTTCAAAATCTCTTCAATATGATCGATTTGCAAAGAATCTACACAATCCACAACTTCACAATAGAAGAGATGGCTTTCAACTATGTAGTATCAATGGTGGTAGTCAAGAAGATGATACTGATACCACCACCACAGCAAGCTCCACAGATAAAATGACACTACAAAAAGCAACATCCCTCCTTAAGACATTTTGGAGCATGGCATACCCATACTATCAGGAATCTCAACCCGGTCGACGATTATTCTATGGTATGGTACTGCTAACATTAATGAATAGTGGAGTCAGTGTTGCATTTTCATACGTTAGGAAAGTAGTCCGCGTTAGTACTTGTTTTTTATCATGTGAATATTCGTGTGCTCAATATAAAGTCTCCAGACTCCAGATATGGCTAGCTACTCCATAATTTGATCTTCATTCACTGTGTTGGTTGCCTTAAAACTACAATACTAACAAAAGTTACGACATCTCTCCTCTTTCATCATCATAAAATCATGATAACGCGCAAATCTTCCAGTAAGGACTTTTGGAATGCATTGAGTAATAAAGATAGTCAAGAGTTTTATGGTATGATGGTAAAGTTTGCTGGTGCCTTGGTTGTTGGTGCCCCGGTTGCTGTGTTTTATCGGTGAGTTTAGGTGATGTGTTAGTATCAGTATATGGCTTGTAGATAATGTTGCTTTTCAAATGTGTGCAGATGTAATTATCAGTATATATATCTTACAAATCAAGTTGCTCATATCATATGTTCACACTATACATACTATAACAGATTTCAAAGAGAACAACTTGCAGTACATTGGAGAGAATGGATGACAGATCGGACATTACAATTATACAATTCCAATCGGGTATATTATTCATTAGAAAGAGATATTGCAGGATCTGCTGAAGGTAGTATTGCTGATGAGAATGATAATGGTGATTCTGCTTTACCTCCGCGTATTGACAATCCAGATCAACGAATAACTGAAGATGTGAGAACATTTACAGCATTCTCACTTCAGTTATTCATTACAGTTGTTACATCGATTATTGATTTGGTATCATTCAGTTTAATCTTGTATTCAATACAACCTCAACTCTTTGCAACAATCATTGGATATGCCGCCTTTGGTACAGTAACTACAACATACATCGGGAGTGCATTACTGCCATTAAACTTTGACAAATTACGTCGTGAGGCTGATTTACGTTACTTGTTAGTTCGTATTAGAGAGAATGCTGAATCTATAGCATTTTATCAAGGAGAAGATGTTGAAGGTCAAGAAGTAGCATCGAGATTAGCAAGGGTGGTTGAAAACAAACGGGAAATCAATGTAGCACAGAGAAATCTGGAGCTATTCACTACGGCTTATCAGTACTTGATTCAGATTGTGCCTGTTGCGGTAGTAGCACCTCAGTACTTTGCAGGATCGATACAACTGGGTGTCATCTCTCAATCAGTCGGTGCTTTTAATCATATCTTGAGTGATTTGACTGTAATCGTTAACCAGTTTGAGCAATTAAGTTCATTCAGTGCTGGAATTGAACGTCTATCATCATTCTTCATTGCCATTCGGAATGCTGATGCAACAAGGAGTAACGAGGATGGACTACTGGCATTACCAAAAGAGTTTAATGAGACTGCTTGGGCAGATAGTCTAAATGCATCTTTGACACAAGCAGATGATCATGCAGTTGGTGGCAATATACAACTGAATCTCGAGCGTATTCCAGAGGCCATTACTAATGGACAAAAGAATGTACTCCTGCAAACACACAATCTCGGTCTTGTCACACCAGATCGTAAGAGAACATTGATTGAGAACTTGGACTTGACAGTCCGAGAAGGTGAACATTTATTGATTGTTGGAAGCAGTGGTGCCGGAAAGAGTAGTTTATTAAGAGCCATTTCTGGACTCTGGACTGCCGGATCTGGTGAAATATCACGAGTACCAGATGATGAGGTATACTTCCTTCCTCAACGACCATATTGTGCCCTTGGCTCTCTCAAGGATCAACTTTTGTACCCCTCTACGGAATCAATGAATTCCGATGACTATCCCGGTGGGCATAGATTAAGCCGTGCACACTTGTTACGCCAATCAATGACCGATGAAGACTTATTAAAGGTCTTGGAAGAGGTTGATTTAAAAGACCTTCCATACCGATTTGGTGATGGCGATCCAATCAAAGGACTTAATGCGGTTCTTGATTGGGGTAATACATTGAGTTTGGGCGAACAACAAAGACTGGCCTTCGGTAGGCTAGTCGTCAACAAGCCAAAGTTGGTGATACTGGTAAGTAACTGTTGTGGGTATCGTGTATTGTTCTATCTATGACTGTTCACTCACTTCATACTTTGACTTCTAAGGATGAAGCAACGTCAGCTTTGGATGTAGTTAGCGAGGCTAAAATGTATTCACTCCTTAGGGATATGGCTCGAAAAGAGCTCAATAAGAAGGGCGAACTGTCACGTCCTGGTCTGACGTTCATCAGTGTTGGTCACAGACCAACATTAATAGCATATCACGATGTTAAGTTACGTTTAAAAGGAGGAAGTGATTATGAGCTTGAAGAAATAGAAAAGTCCGTGTCCATTCCTGATCTGAATACTATGCCGAGCATGTAAATAAATGAGTAAAGAATAAACTATATGTAGATCCATCAACACACAGGACTATTTCATCTTAGACTAAGTACACATACATCTCATGACATAGTGGATTCAATCCACTGCCAACCCTCCAACTAAAAGCTCCACCACCACAAGATACTAAACTTCCTTCTTCACCTATATCATACGTTCATATTGCACACGGTAAGCAAAGCCAAGAGGGCCGTATAACGACAAAATATCACCATCTTTCAATTCAGTCGTCACACCAACCTTCGAGTCAACCCTACGTCCGTTTAGATGAACAGCATGCTCCTGAGCTGGTTTCTTCATGGTCAATTGCAATTTTGAAGAGACTGAGTAGACCTCATCAGAAGGCGAACCGAAGCTCTGCGATGTCAAACAAACTTCACAAAGAGCCCTTGATACAGCACCCCATTCAATTCCCGTGTTTCTGTTCCTCCCAAGAACTACCTTTGCTTGATGGTTCGTATCCGAGACGCTCTTTTCAATAACTTTTCGCTCAACACAATATTCACGACCTCCTGGAAGCAAGTAGTCCGGCTCTTCGTAAGTGATTTTCTTTTCAGTAAAGAGACTATCCGTATCTTCCTTACTCATTGGGCGGAGATTCAATGTCCATGTGTTTTGAACAGAGGCAGATGGCTTGATTTTCGATGGGGTTGATGGGAGATCGCCCGGTTCGATAGAAACACGATTTTGTTTCATATTGGAAACCGTGGCTGATGTCGTAGATGATGGCTCTAACGTTGCAACAACCTCACGTGGTAGATGTTTGGTCTCCTTATCTTTCTTTGCTATTACCTGCGTTGCCTTGCCGGACTGGACGGCAGCTGAATCAATACCATTCATCTTGCCATCCACATCCTCATCGCCCCCCTTAATCTTCATATTACTATCCTCGTGCCCTTCAATCTCCATCTTAACCCCGGCCCTTTTCTCCGTAGCATTATCCAACTCCAAATCATCATAGTCTAATTTACGAGATGAACCAGATTGTAAACCCTTCTCTTCATTCAAAATAGAGTCAGATGACGCCTCAGAGCTATCATCATCACCACCCGCGGCCGTATTGGCATGATTTTCTTTCTGCTTATTATCAACTAATGTCTTCTTGGTGGGTGTATCAGTACTATCCAAAGAAGGAGCAGGAGGCTCATCCAACTCCCCAGCCTTGAAAATCTCACTTAATCCCTTAGCAACATTAGCATCTAATAAAAAAGGAGAAGCCTTCTTATCCCTCAATCCACTTCCATCCCCAACCACCAATTTTTGTTGTTGCTTCTTCTCTCTTGAAAGTTTCAAGAAGTATTCCTTCTGTGGCATAATACTCGGTACTTTATCCCCAACTACCTTCTTGACAATACTGGAATTCAACTTGTTACTTTTTGCAGCAGCTGCCTCCTTCATCTTCTGTGGAGAAGGAGGAGCGCCAAATGCATGCTCAATACTGCCCTCATAATTGTATTTCTTCTTAGCCTGATTCTTCTTCTTGGGACTAGCCTTCTTCTGCTTCTTCTTTTTGGTAGTACTTATATCACCATCAACTTTTAATGATGCATTATAAACTTCCATCTCACGATTGCAACGTTCTTTATCTGTGGCAGCCAACTTTTCATACGGCACCTTATCTTCGGCAGATAAACGTCCCCAAATTTCTCCTACCTTCTTTGTAACTTCTCTGGAGGATAATTCAGGGTTTGCTGCTGAAACGATTGAATGCTGGAATATGCACGTTATCACGATTTATGAAGTTAGAGAGAGATGATATTAAACTTCTGTTAGTACATGCGGTTTGTAAAGGCAATCAATAAATTCAAGGCAAAACAATACTAACGCGGACTTTCCTGCTCACTGTAGTAATAATTGTAGGAACTTTTGGCACCCTTGGGTTTGTTTGGATCTTTCTTTGCCTTTTTCTTTGTACTAGAAGTGGTGTTATTAGATGTTGCAGCTTTGGTCTTCTTCTTCTTTGTACTACCACTATCATCTTGTTTCTTAGTTGATTTTGTTGGTTCATGCATCACAATATCATCACTCTTTCTTTTCTTCTTCGTGGATGTTTTATCTACCGCCGCCGCCGCCGTATCAACGTGAGGTACAACAGGAGGAGGTGCAGTATCAAATACTACTTCTTGGCTTTCGAGGCGTATATACGATGGCATCTTTATTGATTAGTAACTTTGAGGTGAAGTTGTTTGTAACTATTTTTTGTTCGATTTCAGTTGGACACCAAAACGGTTTACCTCTAATACTTTGTAAAACAGAGAACCTTATCATAGGCTCATTCATCTCGTACTCCCGACTCAACAAACCAACTTGACAATGACGACGATTACATATGCTGGGAAATATCAAGACGATTATAATCGTCTAATGAATCTCGTCCCAAGTTGCAAAGGGAAGAAGGGAAAGGGAAGAACGACTCGGAGTAAAGTGAGTCGTCCTTTTTCTTTCCTTGAATTCGTTGCAGACTATATACTCAGATAGTGTTCAAACTAACCTCCTTTATATTCTTTATAGACCACAGAAGATAAAGACAAGATTGAATCGGTGAGTCTTTTTGTACTACTATCCCTTTTGATATACATGCAAATCCCTGTCAATGGTTCAACATGCACTCGTCTTTTTAATTCATTCATTTTCATTCATCAGGTTGCAGCGGAGATCATGACGGCAGTTCATAAACTGAATGATGCATTCTATACGAACAGAACACTGACGGACTTGCACGAAGCCTTTAATTTCCTAGCCTTGACCGGGATGTTCGACCAAGATGAACACAATACATTGTCGACACTTTCCCCATTTGTCAAGGGCGAGAAAGATTACGATGGTACAAAGGAAGGAGGAGATGATGGTATTCAATTAGTAGTGGAACGAGTCAACAACTTAGCCATTGAGTTTCTACTCAAGTATCCAGATATGGAGTGGTGGATCGACCGTTCATTTAGCGTGGAGTCACTGCAAAAGAAAGGGATCGACTTCATTTCACTTGCCATTGCAAAACAAACAACGATGAAGTCGTCTCCTTCCACCAGCAAAGAGGCCGGCCAGGTACCAATTCAAGAGATTCAAACACCCAGAATTGCAAATGTTGAATATGTGATCTAATGTGCACATGAGATGGCATCCAGTTGATTGTAATGATTCATGTTCGAGTTGGAAGAAGTTACCAATTTAATCTTACAGGCATTCCTAACCTAATTTTTGTTGATTGTCTGTCTGGAACCATTCTATTCATTGTTGATTGTCTGTTCATTTGTTGTTTGTCAATCCCTCCTCATGGTTTCATACTTTCAATTTATCCATATCCTGAGTAGCCGCAGCCTCGGCGAGTACTTGTCTAGCTCTTTCGAAGTTCTCGGCCATTCTACCACCCATTATCTTGTTGCCAATTCCCCGCTTTGCCGCACCACCAAAGCCACTGACTTGATCTGTACTGGTCCTTGGGGGACCAGAAATTAATTCCACACAATGGTCACAAGCATATCCAAGAAGAGAGGGAGGTAGGGGGGTTAGTATTTGTTAGTTATTTTTTGTTGTGAAAGTGTAAAACCATATCATATGCACATGTCAACTTCCACGGCCACGTGAGTATACATTCATCAGTTGGTTTCACAATCAGAACACAAAATGCCCATATCAAATGGTGGTCTGTGACCATTGTGCACAATTAACTTCTACTTACCTTTTCCTTCTCATCCATTTCTTTTCATGTCGAACAAAGTTTGGTCTTCTTCGTAGTGGTGCTATAATTAATTGATGATACAGTTGACAATTGTAAGCAATATATATATTTATTATGATAGGAGGTGAGAGAACACATATCTAATATAAAATTATGTATATTGTTCACTGCAATAAACAAAAGCTTACCTTCAGCTCGTACTGCTCGCAACATTCGTGAATCCGCCAAGT
>Ga0075439_12653_pt1 | contig 17766 bp, 20 predicted proteins | sample MintriSingleCell_FD_74264 | JGI IMG/M metagenome (GOLD analysis project Ga0075439, IMG submission 74264) | Marine eukaryotic communities from Monterey Bay, USA to study complex ecological interactions - Minidiscus trioculatus JGI Plate_4_G5... | ecosystem: Environmental > Aquatic > Marine >... | reverse complement strand
GTTGAGCAGATGGTGTGTAGAATGCAGAGGACGAGAGGATGTATTAAAGAAGAGTGTAGCAGGCAACGGCAAGTTTGTTGTTTGTTTTTTAGATGTGTTAAGAAACTTCCTTGAAATTAAAGTGAAGTTTATTTATAAGTTTCAGATTGACTAAAGTGGCTGTAAAAGTATGATGGATGGACTTACAATCATGCTGGGAGTGTTCATCAACTTGTTATGTACCTATACAATGCCAAACACCTATTATTCAACAACCTACATGCTGTTATACCCCCACTTGATGGCCAAACATTGCCTGAAAGTCGGCATAAAATTGATATCAGATATCTGAGGCATGAAACCAGCCATTAAGTGGCTGTAAAAGTATGATGGATGGACTTACAATCATGCTGGGAGTGTTCATCAACTTGTTATGTACCTATACAATGCCAAACATCTATTATTCAACAACCTACATGCTGTTATACCCCCACTTGATGGCCAATCAAGTGTTGCCTGAAAATTGGTTTCATGCGTCTCAGTACTCTCTGCCTTTTTATATGTAGCAATCAAACTTTTAAGATTAAATTATGAAGGATTCTTTTCTTTTGAAAGAATGATGTGACTTGATTAAATACAATTTGTTGTTGTTTGTGAGAATACTTGAACTTGAACTGCATATTTTTGTGTTACTTGCGTATTTGCGCATCAGAGAGTTTTCTCCAGTATTCTATATTTTAAAGGTATCCCTCTAGGTCTATAGGCAAATGCGCAAAAGCGCAAATGCAGTTTACTTCCTCTCATTATCACTTCCACCTGGTATAGAGAGTATACTACTCTCCTTATTCCTCTTTGGCCCTTTTCTTCTGCTGCTCCTCTTCCTTTACTTTCCCCTCTTCCTCTTCTTCAGGGGTATCAGTAAGATCAATAACCTCAGCATCAGGAACTGCATTGCAAAAATGCCTGTAACCACTCAATTTCAATAGCTTATCACACCTTTTGCAAATAAACCTGACTTCCTCAACTGGCCCCTTTTCTTCTTTTGTAGTTCCAAAGTCAAGAGGAATCACCACGATTTTATTGCCATTTCCCCACTTATAATTAAATCCTGCAGAGCCCTGATGCTGCTGTTTATAAGACTTGACAACTGGATGTTTATGAAATCTAGGCATAGTGGTAAGTTGGTGTATATCTTCTTTGCAAATTGCAATGAGTTGATGGGGATGTTGAGTTTTTTTATGCATAAAAGATCCTCAGCGGTATCCTTTTTGGTATCCTAGTAGCCTTTCAACTCAGTGTATGTTTATCAGTGATAATCGATCGGTGCATCTAACTTGTCCTAGCAGTGTTGGATTCAGCGTCTCGTATACTATCACTGCAGTGTTGTTGTATTTAGCTTTTCTTATAAATTTCTCATCGGTGCACCAACACAAAATTGCAATCAGTAGATATTATGTCTTCCCTATCAACAAATGAAGCATCTTCTTCATCTGATGCTAAAATGACAACCAGTATAAAAGATGCCTTAGAAGAAATGACCTCGTGGCTCAAGTGTCAAATTTGTGATCAAAGGTTTAATGAACCAGCTACACTGTCATCTTGTAACCATACATTTTGTCACAGTTGTATTACTAACCATACGGATAATAAATATACTTGTCCTGGTAAGTATAAAAATTGTTTATATGGTATATTGAGTGTACAATTTAATCTCATGCATGTTGTATACTACCATTATACTATTAATATCTCTCAGTTTGTGAAGCACCGGTAACAATGAAAGGAGACAGTGCATCATTCCTCAAGAAGAATGATATCATAAACACAGTCAACAAATCTATTCATAATATTGAGAAGATTTTATGTGAGTTGTATCTTGTTGTTATTGTTATTAGTAATTTGTGCACATGATATGTTTATGTTGGTTCATCCCATTACTAAATGTTATATTTTATTATTTCGTATATTGATATAAATAATACAATTAATATGATGTAATACCAAACATTGACAATCGATTATTAGCAACTGCTCCTGACAATTGGTGGGGTGATATGGGTAAAAACAGCGTTAGTAAAGACGATGAGGACGAAGATGAGAGTATAGACTTTCAAAAGATGGCTGCCGAAAAGGAAGACGATACTAACAGCAAAAGGAAACGCGAAGAGAGTTCATCAGATGATGATGAAGATGATGATAAAACTGAAGACATTCCTCAAAAAGATCATGGACGGAAAACCATGTCAATTGATCAATCTTTGTTTTCTATTGATGAAAGGAAAAAGAGTGCAGAAGAGACACCAAAATTTAGTTGCGGATCGACTATTCAAATGCAAGCTTCTCAATGTCCATCTATTGGTGGTGATGAAAGTGAAGATGATGAACGTCAGACTGCCACTGCTAGTCAACTTGATCGTGTACTCATGGCATCTAGTGGTAAGAAGAGTGATATGAAGTCTCCTCAACCATCCGAAAAGGTCCCACAACTCGAGGTGTTACCTGGTTCATCTCGTAAGAATAAGAAACAACATACATCAATACTTACACCACCGGACAAATCAATGTTAGGAAAGAAGAAACAGTCTCCCAAACGTTTACGTACAACCCGCGTATCTTTTCAACAGCAACCACGTGTTCCGCTTCTTGATCCATCCTGGAAATTAACCAATTCCCACACACGAACCCTTCGAAAGTGTAATGATGACTTTCTAACTATACTAAAGATGCCAAATGATGATGCATTTGACACGACAGACGAGTTTGATTCGGGATTTGACTTTGATACGAAAGAGGGAAGGGACGCATTCATGGCAAAATTGTCATCGGATCGGACTGCTAACTTGCCTCCCGCACCATTATCATTTTATGCTGTTAGTACCGAGAAGGATGAGGAGTTGGCACCTTTTGGAAGTGTAGTTCCAAGGTCCTTTCCGTATTATTTATCAGTTGCTTGTGGCTTACCAATTGTGGATATTGAGTTTCTCTCATCTGCAGCCAACAAAAAGAGGCAAGGAACAATGTCTCATCAGCGTTATCCCTTTCCACACATCCCGGGTGCCGATGATACAACAGATGCATGTCCTTTTCTTGTACTTGGGGCATCAGATCATAAATGGAATGTACCCCAATATGCTTACAAAGCGGCAATGGATCGTCACAATCTCTGGCAAAAGGAAGAAGGGCCAAATGCCAAGCTCGACACTCTTCTTCCAGGCACAGGCATGCTACATGATTACAACGTTTTGCTCCTTGGTGAATTTGATCAACCAAACCACAGTAAACGGACCGGTGTTAAAAAGAGAAAGGACAGAAACTCTGAAGCTACTGGTGTTGGATACTGTACTCGAGGTAATATCACGCTCTTACTTCAGCTTTGTGGAGCTCAAGTCTATGATATTGATAATGTGGTCACATCAAAGCATATCAAGAAGGGACTTACTGAAGACGAGTTGACAAGTATCAAGAATGCTGTTTCCATTGATGAGAATGATGACCAAACACTGAATGAGAGTTTACAGTTTGCTACTGGGGAAGGAGTTACAAACAAAGTTGTTGTTATGGTAAGGGACAGATCGGATCTAAAGTTGGGCATTGAATTCATCAACCAGTTGACTGATGGGACCAAGGCTTCTCAGATTCCTGTTGTATCATGCCAGTGGTTACTTGATTGCATAGGTGACTTTGAGGGGAGTGCTCAAGAAACGACGGCTTATGAGCAGAGTGGGGACAAATGAACAGAGCGGGGACAAATGAGGCTACACAGTGAGCAAGCAATCATCGGGCAGTTATCTAGAAAGATAAAATAAAGCACATATGAAGTAGTTTTGCTTCTTTCTTTACTATGCTTATTAAACATCGTCCAAGTTAAGCTGTAAACCCCCACTCCCTTGCCCTTCACCATAGTATTCTTTCCCTAATACTTGGCATAACTTGAAATCAGGCACTAACGGTGCCAAGCCTACAGCAACATGTCCACATCTAAACCTCATCAACACTGGTATTTCAACTTTTTCATCATAACTCTCTACAATCTCTTTTAATTCTTTGCTAACTTGAGCTAACTCAAAGTCTTCCATACATACTTCTGAATTGAATTCTTTCAGTGTTAACCAATGTAATATAACCGATCGTTGCTTTGTATATACTCTTCCATTACTCAATATCGGTCCTGGCAATGATAGCACAGCAAGTGATGAATCCGATTGAACGAATAAGAATCCTCGTTCATTAGCTTTTTGAGTATTATGTATTGCGTATGGATATGCATAGAATCGTAATCTTGATAGTATATCTTGCTTCGCTGTATCTTTATCATCACTGAATATTATCATCATATCTTCACCAACTCGTTTGTATGCTGTTGTTTTGTTGTTTCAAAATGAAAGTATATTATGTATTGAGATTAAGAGCAGATGATGATATCGATATATAGATATGCACGTCAATCTTACCTGCACAGGAATGCTTATGTCCAACCTTTCCATCACCTCCTTTCCAGTTTGCAACTTGACATTCCCGAGAACTAAATATGCATAGAGCATAGATTATATATAGAAAAGAAGAGATGAGATATCAACAATGAAAGATACCGAACATATGATATATATGCACATCAAATACACTATATCCTTACCAATAACTAGCAACTTGACACCGAGCGCACTTTGATAACTTAATCTCTTCTTCACCATCTGCATTAGTACTCTCTTTACCACAATGGAAACAGATTGGAGATAAACTCTCAACATCAGATGCTGGGCCTTGTTCGACATACCCTAATTCTATTGTCTGTGTCCATCGAAATTGAGTAGGTGTTTTTGTGGCCGCTACATCTGATATTGCAGTGGGTACTGCTATTTGTGGTTCATCTGTGTTTGTTGTTGTCATCTTATATCAACGAAGGTCACTATTATCACAGAACTTTGAGTCGCAAGTTGCAATCAAAATTGATTTGTTGGTGCGGTATCCTCTTTTGACACAGCCTCACAAAACGCCATAAATTTGTTAGTGCTATTGATCAACGTATGTGTACGTCTTGTGAGCCATAGACCTCCATAGAGAGTTGCAAAAGCAGTATATATTACCATAATTATATCATTATTATTAACATATCGATATCGAAGTATTAGCGGTGGCCTACATAAAAAGTTTTGACCACGAAAAAATAAAGAACGTACTATTACCACATCACCATTATGCCTATGCAAGTTGATGTATGTCACAATGCTACAATATATAATAGGCGACGTCCTCGATATCATAGATGTTACATATCACTATCAGCGATAATAATTACATGTCTGATAATACTGAACTATTCTCGATGTTCGAATGCATTTCCTACACAACATAAGTTGATGGCAAATAATAATAGAGGGCCAGTTAGTAACAGTCATAGATCAGCATTTCAATCACCCTACGGATACTTAAATGGGCGTAGAAATAGTATAGAATCAATAACAACACATAGCCATCAATCCACGAGAAGTATAACAACAAAAAGAAGTTCAGCACTATACCAAACATATCGAAAAGATAAAGATGAACAAGCAGAAGAATTCCAACGTTCACTCCTCGAAGCCACTATAGCAAATGATATCAAAGATACATTAGTGAAAGATGAGATTGAACGTAATACAATAGTCAATCAAAAGATACACGAAGAGAAACTTGAATTAAAAACAGCAGCAAGAGAAGTAAAAGAGGCGGTAGTAAACGTTACACAATCGGCTAAAGATTTGGGTGGGGCGGTATTAAGTGATGAGAAGTGTACCAAGGAGGCAGCTAAGAGTATATCGAAAAGTGCTGTTAATTTGGGTGGTGCATTTTTAGTTAAGGGTCCGAATTTAGTAAAGAGGTTGGTTACACTTTTGGCTACGGGGGAGTTTAGGTGAGTTTTATGTGATGTGCACAAGATGTGTCTCTCTTTATATACCGTCTCAATTTCAAATCTAACTCTACATCTAATATGGATATAATATAGAAATGATATACTACGTCGACGAAAGTATTATGTATCAGATTGGACAGATGCATTCATGAAGAAACGACAGGTTATACCCGCCGTGCTTTTCTTATACTTTGCATGTTTGGCACCGGCTGTTTCATTTGGTACTATATCATCTGAAATTACAAATGGGTCAATGGGTGTGGTGGAGTTTCTACTTGGCAGTGGTGTTGCTGGGATGGTAAGTAGTTTGTTTTGTTATGACTGATGTACACTTGCCCTGTCCAAGTCTAATCCTTTTCCTTTTCCACCATGACAGCTCTACTCAATCTTATGTGGACAACCTATGTCATTTGTGGCACCCACGGGTCTTACATTAGCATTTATATCGGGTTTATTTCGATTCTGTACATTGAGGGACTTGCCCTTCTTCCCAGTCTATGCGTGGGTAGGGTTATGGACGAGTGGATTCATGACATTCCTTGGATTATCAGGGTCGAGTAAACTCATCCGGTTCTGTACTCGGTTTACAGATGAGGTATTCAATGGGATGTTAAGTGTGAACTTTCTCTATGAGGCATGGTCATCTCTTCGACGGAACTTTGTTAATGCTGATCCAATGAATCTATCAATGCCCTTTGTGGCCTTGTCTATGGCCCTCGGGACATTCTTTGGTACCATGAGTGTTGTTAAGTTTGAGGCATCAAAGTATTTCAATTCCAAAGTACGAAAGGTTATCAAAAACTTTGGACCAGTATCAATGATAGTGCTATTCACTCTGTTGAATCTGTTACCGTGGACACAAAAGTTTAATGTTCCAACTTTGACAACTCCAGATTACTTCCAATTGGCCGGGGGACGAAATTTCTTAGTAGCATTGAAGGCAATTCCTGTTAATATCCGCTTCCTCTGTGCACTGCCTGCTTGTCTATTGACATGTCTCTTCTTTATGGATCAAAATATCAGTGTTAGATTAGTGAACAGCCCAGAGAATAAGCTTAAGAAGGGAGCTGCCTATAATATGGATATGGTAGCACTGGGGATAATCACGGGAGGTAAGGCTGCCGTATGTTTACAGAAAATATCGTACTCCATTCATATACTGTTTCTCACATCGCATCTCTGTTTTCTCTCGCAGTTCTATCGATACTTGGCCTACCTTGGATGTGTGGGGCAACTGTACAATCAATGAATCATGTCCGAGCCATGGCAGAAACAAAATTAAACCCCGAAACAAATGAAATGGAAATCACAGAAGTTACTGAGACGAGATTGACTGGCTTTGTCATACATGCCATGCTAGCATCTACTATTCTACTGCTACCATATATAAAAAAAATCCCAATCCCCGTGGTTTCGGGTGTCTTCCTTTTCTTGGGTAGAAAGCTAATGACAGGGAATACATTCTTTAGACGTATAACAGATGCATTTGCAGAAAAGTCACGCCTTAAGAGAAAGAATGCAATTCATCTATTGGGTCGAAAGAAGATGAACATTTACACGGGGATACAAGTCTTGTGTTTACTTGGTTTATTCGGCTTTAAGCAAATACCAGCAATCACAATCTTCTTCCCAGTTATGATCCTAGTGCTGATGTTAATTCGATCATTTATACTCCCGAGCATCTTTAGTGAAGAGGAATTCATTGCACTACAAGATCCAACTCCAAAATGGAATGAGAGTGAGATCAAAGTCGCTGAAAAGTGTGTTAATCAATGTAGCTAAATAAGTTTAAGGGATTTGCTACCTAAACTAATGAAAAGTATAATGAAGATATCTCTGGAGATATGGCATGCTCTTCACAATCGAGACTTAGAAGACTGGCCTTCATGCCGAATCTAATTGCTTCCTCTTCAGTCGCTCCTTGCAACAGGGCATGTATGAATGCGCCAGCTAATGTATCTCCTGCCCCATTGCTACTTTTACAGACACGACGTCCGCTGGAAAGTGTAGAAACTCAATACCGTCCTTCTTCGATGCTAGCATGACTCCTCGGCTTCCAAGTGTGCATATGATATGTGCATTTTCTGCTTTCATTACTGACAGAACTATAGAAGCTGCTTCTTTTACCTTCTTGTACTCGTCATCAGGTATACTTGTTTCTTCTCTCATTTTCAACTTATCACCAGCTATCTTTTTAGCCATGGCAAACAGCTCGTCTTCATTGGGAAAGATGTAATTTAGGCACTCCACAAACTCAACACTGCTAAGCATTCTTGCTTTAGGTACGCTCGTTGGCTCAAAACAGATTTGACACCCAGCCTCGACACCATTCTGAGCTGCCTTCGTTATCGATTCTATAGACCCATTTGAATCTACCACAAGGTACTCAGCTCCATGCAAATCCTTCACTTCAGGTATAGGAATTTCAGATAGCACATCCATATCAGCAACACCTCCAACCAAGTCTCTGTTATGATCAAGAAGTGCTAGATACTGAGCTGTACGGCAGCCTTTTGCCAACTTAACACTCTTTGCTGTTGTTGTCACTCCACTCTCCTCTTCTAATCGCGATACTATTCCTTGTCCACAGGAATCCTCTCCAATGGCAGTATAGAATACTGGTTTAGACCCTAACCGTCCTAAAACTTCTACTACATTTCTACCTACTCCACCATCTGATTGATGTATCACACCAGGGTTGGATGTGCCTATTATCAACTCATCTTCGGTATTCGATTTGGCAACAGTATCAATGACCGCTCCACCTACGCATACAACACGAGACCTAGGTGGTGGTAGTTTTGATGATTGGATTGTTGTTTCTGTACCTTCTTTTGTAGACAAATTGCTTATACTTGTTGCAATTTCGGCACCAACCTTTGCATTACTTTTCACTAAAGCAATGTTACTCCTTAAAGAATCACCACTTGTTTTCTCTGCCACTGTTTTGAGTATGAATGGTGTGACATTATTCCCTTCTATACCAGCAACTTCTGCCTCTTGTAATGCCTCTTGGATTGCAGTTTCAACAGCTTGGCCAGCAGAATCGTGATTAGGAACTGCCTGTAAATAATATCAGTTTAGTGAGTAACGTGTCTATACTTTGTACACAAGATATGCACTAATTTCCAAAACAACTCACTACTAACATTCCATTTTTCAAGCCAAGTTCTTTTCCTATCAAGTATGCCGATGCTACATCATCTGCACTATTAAATCTAGAAGGAGACTGTACTCCACTTTGAGGAGAGAAGAATGCAGGGAATTCATCAGACTTCCATGTTCCTGTTGGAACAGCATACGTTTCCAACACTTCTAATGTTTTCTTCACATCTAATATGCTCTTTACTCCTGCCGAGATGACAACTAATGGTGTACGAGATAACTCAGTTAGATCTGTAGATATATCAAGTGACAATTCACCCCCTCTATGAACACCCCCGGTACCTCCTGAGAGTAATAATAAGTATGAGTATATCATATGAGCATATCATGTGCAAACGATAAACATATACTACTTCTACTACTCACCTGTTACAAATGTTGATATCCCTGCTAAATGAGCCAATCTCATCGTGGCAGCAACAGTTGTGGCACCCCAAACATTCTGACCATCAAATGATGTATACCTCTGCTTTGATGCAACTAATGGTAAATCTCGTGTACTACATTTAACCGCTCGGCCTTCCATACCAGCCAATGCCAAATCTTCCATTTCATCAGAATGTAACCCAGCTCTAAATATACCATTTTTAATTGCAATCGTTGCGGGTATACACCCTCTATCTCTTAATATTTGTGATATATCATTTGCAAGTTCTATGTTTTGTGGGTATGGCATCCCGTGAGCGATGATTGTTGATTCTAATGCAACTACTGGTTGATTTGAATATAGGGCGTTTGCAACTTCTGGTAATATCTTTACACATGATGATGATACTGATCTAGTTGTTGATGTAGTTGTTGATGTAGTTGTGGTAGTGTAATATCTACGCAATACATTATGGAATGCTCTCATATTGCAATGCAGAGATGCTCTTATGTTGTGTAAAAGAGATATCTTAAACTAATTATCAAGACTGTCGCCACTACCAACCCCCCAGTCGAATGAGTGTTATAATATTAGATATAAATCTAACAGCGCCAAGGATAGAAGTCGATGCCAATACATACCTAAGGAAGCATTAATTGCGGAGAGAGACAGTTGAATCGCCAAACTCCAAAACACCATAAGTATCAGCTTGTGATTATATGATGAGTAAAGATGTATATTGATTACCTTACATGTTCTAATATGATACTTGTATTCCACGACCGGACTATCACCTATCGCTTTGATTTACCACAGACTTTCTTATGATTTCGCCATGCCTCTTTCTGACAGGCGCGCCCACAATAAGGAACCTCCTTGCATCTAGGGCACACGCTAAACTGACGCATTCCATCCTCTTCCTTTCCACAATTATCACACAATAATAACTTCACACGTTTCTCCTCTTTCTCGATAAACTTCTTGTAGCTTGGATCTTGCGTCTTTCGGCGAATGAATTTGAGAATCTTCTTCTTTGGGTATGTCTGAATTTCTGCAATAGTAGGCTTCCTCTTCATCTCTCTGATGAAAAACATAATATGACCAGATTCTTTTTCCGGGTATTTGGCTTCGAATATTGCAAGCTCGCGAAATACCTCAACATTAGCATCAAATCTTTCCATGTTGAGATTGAACTGATATTCACCTAGTTTTGCTCTGATCTCCATATTATCACACCACTCGTCTGGATCACCACGCTGCAAGGAGGAAGATTATTAGACACAACTTGGCAAGGAACAAACAAGGGATAGGAATAGAAGCACTAACATACCCTTTTACAAAGATCCTTGTAGATTGCAAAGACTTTATAGTACATTTCCAGCATGGCTCCACATTCCTCATTGGCTCCTCTCTTGCAATTAATCGTTGCTAAAGTATTGAGAACTAAGCATGTCTGCATGATAAGAAAACCGTTCTCATCGTGGCCAAAAAACTATGAAAGATAAAGCATAAATGTCAGGATGAGGCATCTCAATGCTGATATGGTGTATCATTTTGTCTCTAACCTCCATCCATTCCTTCTCATTCTCTACCAGCTCATCAAAGTAAGGTTTATAGAAGGCTTCACCTATTGTAATATGGAAAGAGGGAAAGAGATCAGTTTCATATTCACAAACTAAATGAACATAATGAAAAAACTTCTATTACCTTCATACTCTTTTTTCCAGATCTTCTGATTGGGCTTACAACTCAATAAAAGTTTATCAAGCATTATGCATAAGGTTTATATTTAAGGGCACCCCAGTTGGAATAGGCATCCCCAAATTGGTATTAACATATCCAACGTGTGTCATGTAAATTTGAGTTTCATTAATAGATTCGAGGAGGATGGATTTATCCTTATCTACTTCGGCCCGTTCATTCCTATAGTTTGCGGCATCACTTAGAAATGTACAATGTGGCTTGTGCTCCTTTTTGTTGATCATTGTATGATGGTAAAAAGTATAATATAATAATACGTGTATTGTAAATTAGAGAAGATGAACATAAATAAGTGCACAAGATGTGCACACTTTCGATATCATCACAACTTACCTTCCAGTTATTAACCTGACACTCCCTACTACAGTCTAAAGAATATATATAATAATACAATACAAAGTAGCGGTGACGTCAGTTTATACATATCTAACAATCTTTGTGATGTGCAAAAGGTCCTTATCCTGTATTTATCAAAAAAACATATAAACTCACATCGAACTGTTTTACATCTCGAACACGTTCTGAGGTTAGCAATTCCACCACCACCACCACAATGAGCACAATGTTCTTGTTCTTTGTCCTTCTTCTTCGGCATGGTAATAGTAAAAGCTAGGACAAGAGCTGAACCTCTTGATCTCTCTTATACTTCTTGACAAGAGAGTTTGATAGCTTTTGATTCGGGAGTCCGGATAAATCCCATTTATTTAGTAACGATAAGCTCTTATTCTCTTGACGCCGTGCTGATTATAGACTGCGGTGATTATAAGAAGAATAGGTAAGTCTGTAGTAGTATTTGGGTATGGTGATAATTGGTTATCGTGTGGCGCAGTGACTTACTTAATGTGGTCTAAATACATATTATGTTTACTTCAAAAGGCACAACTTCGATATAAGCTTCTGTACCAATATACTACATCCGATTATTCAAAGATAAGGTACGTATTTATATTGCTATGCTGTGTATTAGATGAGATTAATGGCTGATTATGTGCACGGGGAGTGTACATATGATATAATAAGATACTTACTTTCTTGGTCTTTATGTATCTTCTAAAAAAAGTGAATGCACCTCAGGCAGAATAAATACAATGAATACTATTCAAATGTACGACGCACAAGCTGGTAGTATCAGAGTGGAAGATATTGCAACTAATGATAACAATAGAATCGTGCTTAGCCGCATCAAAAGAAACAGTGCAAATGATAAGAATATAGAATATTTGTATATCCAAAATGAGCATGATGAACATGGAGAAGAATGTGTAGACTATGTCCCTGAGGGTGCATATGATATGGGATGGTTGGGGTATTTTGTTGGTAAAAACAATCATCTAAAGGAGCTATGCTTTAGAGGCTTTGAACCTCCTTCTGGTGCAAGTGTCGCGGAGGTTCTCGAGCCATTTTTAATGAGGATGAGCAGGAACAACTCAATTACAAAGTTAGATATTCTCAATATGGATCTATTGGGTGGCAAGATATTTACTATGCTGGTTCCATTCTTCGATAATAATCCCGCCCTAACCAACCTAATAATACATTCATGCTCGGGAAATGAGGGGTGGCATTTGCTTGCCTTGGCCATTGGAAGTAGTAAAAACAAATCATTGAATAAAGTGACATTAGAACACAACGATATTCCCGATGAGGCATTGGTGGATATCATTACAGCGTTGAGTATGCATCCTCACCTAGAGGATGTTGATTTTGATGGCAACCAGCTACAGGCAAATGGATGTAAGGCACTCTCGACACTGTTACGATGTTCATGTACCAAATTACAAGATCTTTATCTGTCCAATAATGAAATTAATGATGAAGGGATAGAAGTGTTGGTTCCTGCTTTGAAGAATTGTAACCACTTGAAAAGTCTATGTATTGAGAATAACTTGATTACAAGCAAAGGGTTGCAACAGCTTGCAAGTATATTGGAATCTCCCAGCTCCAACTTGAAAAGTCTTTACACCAATAGAAACTTTATTGATGACGATGCCTTGTCCGCATTTGCAAGTTCACTTGTAAACAATTGCACATTGACTGATTTGGGCGTAAATGCCAATTCTATCACTGATGAAGGGTCGATTAAAGCATTTTCGAAACTGTTATGTGATACGACAAGTATCAACTCAACCTTTCAATCCAACCACACTCTTTCAAACTTGGGTCGTCTGGGTACGAGTGGGGCCTCTTTACAACCATTTCTTGACTTAAACTACCGAAGTAACAATAAAGAAGTTGCAATGATTAAGATTCTTCAACATCACAATGATTTTGATATGATGCCCTTCTTTGAGTGGGAGTTCAAAGTCTTGCCTCTCATGATCGATTGGTTTGAGAGAGCATCGGCAATTACTATGCCGGATGAATCATCCTCCGAGGAATCGTCAAATGAAGAGTCATCAAATATCGGACTAAGAAAACTGTCAAATATCGGCCCAAGGAAGCTGTCTTCAATCTACCAATACATCAGAGGCATGCCACTATTGTATGTTGAGACTCGATTAAGACAGGAACTGGAGGATACCAAAGCAGCACAAATTCATATTGAAGAAGAGCGGGCGAGGCTTGATCAACAGAAACAGTCAAACGAAGAGAGAAAGAGAAGTATTCTGGAGCGGCTTGGGCGTAATGCATAGGTAGCTTGGTGAATAGACGACGGGTATCAATATAGATACTTGACACAACAACAATTATTAGATATTATTATCCTCATACACTGTGGCACTTACACCCTCATCACCATACGATCATTCACAGGTACTACTCAATCGAATGCAAGAGTACCAACCCATACCGCCAGAAGAGCTACCCAGGGATACAAGTTCTTAGCAGGAGGACCAGCTTCATCCTTTTCAATGAAGCACTGGGCTGCTAGAGATAGAAAACCTGGGATCATGGATAGCCCGTATGCTTTGATAGGACTGTCACCAGATGCAACGGACCAACTAAATACCGCTAAGTGCATTAGATTTTGACCAAGAATCTTTGTAATGAACTTGACCTTATCCGTAAGAAGCTCACACCCCCAAGCTTTTCCAGCAGCCTGTTAATTATATATTGATGTTTGTGCGTGCATGAGTGTCCTAGTATCCAAACATATACAATTTAGAGAAACAAACATATCATGTGCACAAAAAAAAACTTACTCACTCCAGGATCCAGACGACACTGCAAACCTACGAGAGCCCAAAAGGCAGACAAAACCTTTGTTGCTGTAGTAGCATAGTCAGCACCTGTGAGAAGGGCATGGGTGAGAAACGAGGTTAGTGCTAAACTAAACACTTGCCCTCCTTTCCCCAATTTCAACTTTTCGGAACTGGAAGATGCGCGTTTCATGATTTAGCACAAGATAAAGAGAAGTGTTGGAACATATGTTAGTGCATGTGGTTTACAAAGTCAACCAAAGAGAGGCAAAGTTAGTTCAAATGAAGTAGTCAAATCACCGAGACTTCATATTGAACACATATATTCACATGATAAAAGAATACTAACGCGGACTTTCCTGCCATTGATGACATTCTTAAAGTTGGTAATGGCAGCCACTAAGGTTCCCATACCCAATGCCTTCATAGGTTCAACATTGTGAGAAAGAATGGCAAACATTGCAATGGACGGTGCGAGGAGATCAGCACCATCACCGTTGAGACAGTGTTCTACAAGTCCCCTCTCCTCTTCGTTGACGTCCATTTCATATGCATCGAGGCATGTTTCAGGAGCTAACCAAGAAACCAGTCCTTGTAGACCATTAATGGCAGCAGCAGTCTTGGCTGTGGCTTCCAATGGTAACGGTCCGGCACCACCGCGGATTGACAAGGCATTGTTCATCGTCGATGCCTTCGACATAAACGCTCGATGAGAAGAAGGACGATGAGCAGCCGCCGCCGCACCACCGACTAGGATAGATGAGATGAACTTGAATTGCATGATATACTACTCTTTACTCATTATGATTGATTTGACACCTGTTTATGATTATATCCGATTGCAAAGATCTCACTCAACATCAAAAGATACGGGGGGTTCGCACACTCCAATTGAAGTGCCACGAACACAAACGAACACGAGTTCTAGTGGTTCGCATGAGGATACCGCAAAAAATTATGAGAGTGCTGCTCTGCTCTATGTATTGTAGTGGTCAGGCGTCTGACCACTAGAAGTATCGTATGTACAATATTTATCGTATAGTATCAGCCCTCTTTACTATTGATTGTTGACGGGGCACCGCCGAAGCATATTATAGCCCATTTGGTAATTGGTAGGAGTATTATTAGGAGTCTACACAAAATTGCACCAGTAGTTAGTAGATAGCAATATAGATTTTGAAGGCATGGGTGCAACTCCTAAATCAAACAATGTCGGCACACCCTTCATTGATCTTACCACTACAAACAACAATCGACGTAGTCTTCAACGATATATTGCAATACTATGTGCCTTTGCAGTGACCATGTTCATAACATCACCATCACTAAAAGGTATTCAACCACCTTGCTCTGAAGATTCAACAAACAACAGTAACAATAATGCAAATATAGACGACAATGTAAACATACTGCCAATAGCAAAGAGTAACACAAGAGGATTTCGTCCAGTATATGTATATTCAAAGGTAGCACCTCCAAACGCACCACAATATTCACAATCCAAGCAAGATTTACTAATATTGGCATTAACAAAGGCGAATGATGAATCAACTATAGGGACTATACAACAATCTGATTCAACAAATAGAAAACCATACTTTGTCGATCTAGCAGCCAATGATGCAATAGCATTATCAAATTCATTACTATTAGAAAAACATGGTTGGGAAGGGATATGTTTAGAACCCAACCCGATATATTGGTATAGATTAGCAAGTTTCCGAACATGTACAATAATCGGTGCTTTTTTAGGAGGTACACAAGAAGAGGATGGGAAAGAAGTTGATGTTAGATTACCAAATACTGCAGGCCGAGGAGTCTATGGAGGTATTGTTGGTGATGGTATGGATAATACTGGCACAAGTTCTCATACCGTTGATGAGAAACGGAATATAGTTTCAATTGCTACAGTCTTTCAAGAAACAAACGTACCGCCAGTGATTGATTATCTATCATTAGACGTCGAAGGTGCCGAGTTATTAGTTATGAAAGACTTTCCATTTGAGAAACATAAATTCAAATGGATAACGATAGAACGTCCAAAAGATGAATTAGTTGACTTACTACAACAAAATGGATATAAGAAGGTGATGACAATAGCCAAATTTGGAGAGATATTATTCTATCATACCGAGGAAGTCGGTATAAGTGAGGAAGTTATTAAGATGATTGCCGAGAATCTAGATATCAAAGACTATACCGGACCATGGGAAATGCCTCCTTCTCAAAAGTAGGAGTCATTTGGAAGATAATACATTCCGATAAACAGGTTTTAAGTTAGGATATGTACATTACTAACACTCATGACAAGAAGGTACTTCTTCAAGTAGTAAATGCAGAGAGTATCGTTAGATGTTTACACGATAAGCAATACCTAGCTTGACTGATATGTATAGGTACCAATCTCTCAAGCTCGACTCAGTGAGCAAGTGACGAGTGATCACTGAATGAGGCCAAGTAGGATACCACCCTATACTCTCATAATTTTTGAAAGATTTGTATAAGTTAAGATGATTTCGAGAATTTAAATATCAAAGACTATGCCGGACTTTGGGAAAAGCCTCATTCATAAAGTAGATCCCATCTTCTACTGAGATACATTCTTGATAAGTTAAGATAAGTTTTAACTTAGGATATCGATAAATCATAACTAACACTCCATAATATCCAATTAAACTTCATTATTTACATTGCCCATACATCATCTTCCATATTTCTTGCCTGCCAAGCTCTATCTCCGCCTTCACAAAAAGGAACTACTCGACAAACTATATCTCTATTCTGTAATTGTTTGCTCAATCTTATACACTCTTCTCTACTCCAAGTACCAAGACAACTGAATCCTTCCTTCTCGGCATGTGCTGCTAATTCTGCAGCCTCATCGTAGGGCATTCCCAATACATATGTACATGATGATGCTACATATTCAATTGTAATTTTGGAGTTTTTAAGAAAGGTTTCATCTAGTAAAAGTATATGAAATGGGTCATTATCATCTCTGCTGACTCTCGGGTCATCTATCAGCCACTCAACTGGACCTCGATTTCCTGCTCCACCCGTTTCTGTTGATGGAGTCTTTTCCTCTCCCGGTATATATACCTCACGCTTTTCTTCTGTTTCTGTTTCAGTTCCTGGTATTGCAACAGGGGCAGCTAATAACGTAGAGTAGGATATTGATGTGCACAAGTTGCAATTATTATTTGAGACGACAAACGCCGATGAGGACTGAAGAAGAACAGCAAACAGAGCGACTGCCAATACGAGTATATGCGTAGTAAAGGAGACCATGGTTATATTATATCTCTACGTATACGTATACTCAATAGCAGAGAGAGAGCAATGCGCCTACATTCTTTTGTGCGGTGGCGGTATTTTTTATAAGTATATAAATTTTACAAAACCCTTAACATTCAGGAACGACCATACCACAGTGACAGCACCGCTTCCCGTCTGCTCAGCGAAGT
>Ga0075439_16024_pt1 | contig 17825 bp, 11 predicted proteins | sample MintriSingleCell_FD_74264 | JGI IMG/M metagenome (GOLD analysis project Ga0075439, IMG submission 74264) | Marine eukaryotic communities from Monterey Bay, USA to study complex ecological interactions - Minidiscus trioculatus JGI Plate_4_G5... | ecosystem: Environmental > Aquatic > Marine >... | reverse complement strand
TTTCTTAAATTGACGGAGGTAGCGTATCCATCGTTGTAGAACTCATCTTGGATGTGGGAAGTATAAAAACACCATCTGGTGTTTTAGTAATACTAATAGTTGATGGGGTATCGCGTAGGTATGTATCAGATAGCCCACAGACTTCACAAATGGAGCCGGCCGCTCAATGTATCATTATCTATCATTTTTTTGATGTGCTGATAGAAGTATAGATATTATAGTAACTACGGTAGTTGGTAGTATAAATCTCTTCGTACATCATAGCCAACTATATTATTGTGGCGTGTCTGCAGTAGGTTGTTATCAATCATTGTTGTTATGGAGCTAGCGTAGTAGAAGATAGAGGGCTCAGCGTCATGATGAATAAGTCTTCAATAAAAAAAGTGATGAGATTGAGGGCTGAGCCTCTTCAACTTTGAAAGGTAACTACCTAACACTTTAGTTATTTTTACCTTTGTATATATAGTATAGGGTAGGGGGACAGTTTGTCCCCTTATTTTCACACAATCGTACTTTCTTATTGCACCGTAATTACACTCTCATAAAAGGATACCATCGCTCGGGGGCGGTGGTATCCTTTTATTGACCCCCTTTAAACTAAAGGTACTTCTTCTATCTATTCTTTACTGTGCAGTGTGATAGGCTACAACACATACGCCCATTAAACTGTTCTATTTGCCACAGATATACCCTATATTGTCATTAAATACCACTCTTTATTTATCTTCGGTGGCGTGCGTATTATATATCATATTCATTACATACTACATCACTCAACAAAAACTTCACCACACAAAATAAAATATCAATATAGTATCATGAAGCTTGTTAAATTCCTCCAGAAACTAAACAGAGAACAAGTTACAATTGAACTTAAAAATGGCACAGTGATATCTGGTACCGTCGTGGGTGTTGATGCCACAATGAATGCACATTTAAAGAAAGCTAAGATGACAGTACGGGGTAAAAATCCTGTTAGTTATGCAACACTTAGTGTTAGGGGTAGTACTGTTAGGGCATGGTTATTGCCTGATGGATTAAATTTGGATGCATTGTTGGTAGAAGATTCTACAAAGGTATGTAATGCTGTTTTGAAATGTTTGTTATGGTTTGCAATCTTTCATTTGTGCATGATGTGTTTTATTTCATACTCATACACTAATTTGATCTACTGCTGTTATCGTGAATAGAATGTACAAAAATCAGCACCTGTTGGACCTGCTGGCAGAGGAAGGGGTCGTGGAAGAGGAGGTGGAATGAGAGGAGGAGGATCTCGTGGGCCTGGAAGAAGGTAGAATCTGGAGTAATTAATTTATTAACTAACGAAAAGGGGAATAAGTGGGGATTATTCGCAGGTTCGGAAGAGCGCATCTTTGAACAATAAACAATACAAAACACAGAAATGTTGCAATATTTAATGGTAATCAAACAAACAATAAACTGCCCCTGCATATTTGTAAACAATTCCAGAAATTTGTGTATTAGTGTACAAAAATATCAATAAGGTACATAGAGTGTATTACGCAAAGTTGGATATAATATAGATCAACCAATGAATCAGACTCGCTATTTATACTTAATTGATCTCTATACACAAGGTCAATGGTCACCAGCCTTTATTACGAAGATAAAGGATACCGCCTGCCAGTAAAATGGTACCCTACATATCCTTAGGTTTCTCCCCGACTTTTCTCAAAAGCAACTAACATACGAGTGAGTGAGAGTCGATAAGCAATGTTTGTATATATCATCAAACCTCATATTGAAACTTCGATTAGTAATCTCAATTGCAATAGGTTGAGAGAAATCAATAGGCAATTAATTCTATTGCAATCAACATTACATATGATCTCATCTCATGCGCTCGTTGCTGTCGGGGTACTCGTTATCCAAGCAGTGGCTCAGCAGAACAATATACCCTACCCTACTAGGTCGTTGAGGGGAGATAGTATTCAACCTGCTACCAATATTACATTAGAATATACCAACACTCCACCGATTGTAGCTGTTATCAATATCAATGACGAATCCGAGTTTCAACTTTACGCTAATGAGTATGATATACTCGAAGCATCTGCGGAGACGATGACGATCACTGCACTTGTAAATGGCGATGATATAACTCAGTTCGATGCCGAGGGAGTATCCTATACAATTGATGCAGCAACTACTACCGAATTGGAAGAAGCAACAAAGGCTGTGCAACAACCTACACCTATTGAAGAGGAAGGAGAGGCGTTGGAGAAGGCCGATGGTACACTCATGTCATTCAGAGGTATATCAGGATACTCATGTTATCGTACCGTTGAGGAAACATACGCTACTGCTGAACTTATCGAGGCTACATACCCTAACATTGCCGAATGGATTGATATTGGACCATCTTGGGATAGGACACAAAACAATGGGAAGGCTGGATATAGAATGAAGGTATTGAAACTGACAAACAAAGCAGCAAATACTAATATCAAAAAGCCCATCATGTTTGCTACTTGTAGTATCCATGCACGAGAGTATGCACCAGCAGAACTATGTACTCGTTTTGCCGAGAAGTTAGTTCAAGAATACGGCAACAATGCTGATATTACTGCACTACTTGATCATCAAGAAGTGCATCTAATCCTTCAAGCCAACCCCGATGGAAGGAAGATGGCTGAAGCAGGACAAATGTGGCGTAAGAATACCAACAATCGTAGCTGTGGTAGGAACTTTGGTGTTGACTTAAACCGGAATTGGCCGTATGGATGGGGCGGCGAGGGAGCAAGTAGTTCTTGTACTTCAGAAACTTATCGAGGCTTGGGCGCTGGTTCGGAAATTGAAATGAAAAACATCATGAACTACATTGATTCACTAGGATGGGGTAACCAGAGGAACATACCCGAAAGCTATTACAACTCTATGAATATATGCCGCCAAGGCACATATTGTCCATCATCTCAACAATATCCCGCTCCTAGTTCTGCTACAGGAATCGCACTTGATATACACGCTTACGGTGAATTAATGCTCTGGCCATGGGGATACACGAAAGACAAGTCTGGTAATGATTCAGAGTACATCGCCTTGGGAAGAAAACTTGCACATTCCAATGGTTACAAACCACAGCAATCTACGAGTCTATATGTCACCGCCGGCACTACAGGTGATACTTGGTACGGCAAGTATGGAGCTGCCCATCTTACATATGAGCTAGGCACATCCTTCTTCCAATCTTGTAGTGGAAGTTCAGGCTTTGTGAACAAGATTTTGCCTGATAACATACTGAGCCTATTGTATGCGGCCAAAGCATCCAGACAACCATATAAACTTCCTTTCGGCCCTGATGTAAACATCAGTGGTGGAAACATTGTTGCAAAGGCAGGTGACTTAGTTACCATCAACGCTGAAGTTGATGATACAAGATACAATCAAGGCAACAGTAATAATGAGCCTACACAACCAACTCAGAATATTGCTTCTGCTACATTATATGTCGACACTGCGCCTTGGGAAAGTATTGGTAGTACTGGATTTCAAATGGAGGCCACCGATAACTCGTTTGACTCGAAACAGGAAACTGTTCAGTACACACTTGATACTACTGGCTTATCACCTGGTAGGCATACAATCTATATTGTGGGGAAAGATACCAGTGGAAATGAAGGGGTGTATTCTGCAATCTTCTTGGATATCGAAGGAACTGAAAAGCCTACACCTAAACCTACTTTATCGCCCTCAACGAGCCCGTCTCGTGAACCATCTCATGCTCCTTCATCAAGCCCGACCTCATCTCCAAGCAAATCCCCAAGTAATACAGATCAGCCAACCTCTTCACCTATCCAAACTGATTCTCCATCACCTAAGCCAACACCTGAGCCAACGACTCCTGCACCGACGAATGAGGTGAGCATTTATCTTGTGTGATGCAAGATATTTTTCCTTTGCTTTTATCTAACTCTCTTGATTTGTCTGTCAACTTGATACAGCCTACTGCCGAACCAACAGCTGAGGTAAGTGTTTTGTTACCTCTTGTTGAGGCTGGAAATAATGGAGACCCTGTCAATAGATTCCCATTGAAAGAGTGCGAGGCTGATTGCGATTCGAACGAGGAGTGTGCTGAAGACTTCATATGTTTCCAGACCAGTGGCACTATCCCTACATCAGTACCTGGTTGTATAGGAGAGGAAAGGAATGGGAATGATTACTGTGTCAAGCCAATTCCCAACCTACTAAACCGTATAGGAAACGGTGGCAGTGGATATGGCTTGTGTCAGGGTGATTGTGACCTCGATAGCGACTGTATTGGCGACTTGATATGCTTCCAGAGAGATGGTCTCGAGCCTGTGCCATCTTGTATTGGTGAAGGCAGAGCTGGCACTGACTATTGCATTCTACTTACTGTCTAACACACCACTTGCCTTTTGTTTGTCAACTTTTCTAGAATTGTACTTGGTTGGCACGGTGGTTCGATTTATGTTGAGATCTCCAGTGGCATGTCGAATATGGAGTCCTTGGAATATGATGTAGGTGTAGGTATTATAACAATTTTAGATTTATGTTAGTTAGGTTTAGTTAACTACTGTCAAGCTCTATCCTCAGCAGCTGCTTTCAACAATTCGGATATAGTTGCTGGAGGTAATTGAGCTCTCAAATCAGACCCTTGTATTGTTGGAAAGGGGATTGTACTCCAAGTACTATGAGGATCAACATTTCTAACTCCTGTTGTTATACAAGCATTAATAGAGTGGGCACACTCGATTACAGGTCTTAGAGTACCCTCGCCTTCAATCTGAGCTATTGCCTTCTTTACATCCTTCCAAGAAGTTGACGTGTTTGGTGTGCGAAGTCTCTCGGCATGCGTAGTTGGAAAGTGAGTTGTAGACAACGGTTGATAGGCATCTATAACTTGACGAAGTGTATCAACAAACCTTTGTTGATACATTTCACGAAAGCCTTCCTCACTTGTGAGGTATCTCATTAGTTTGGTTGCTTCATCAGCAATCTTCTTGGCTTCATCGGGGTGAGATTCTGCCCAGTCAAACTTTTCCTTGAGGTCAGATAAATCTTCCTTGATGGGTACATAGTGTACCATTGACTTCATGTAATCATGAATGTAATCCTTGGCAGGAGTGACATGGTGGAATAACAAACCTGGTAGAGCTAGCTTGATGATAGTACCAGACCATGTAGTCCCTCCACCACCGCCTAGATCAATATGATACTTATAATGAAGTAGTTGTTCACTACCCAAATACTCTCCTGTTGCCATATCTATATCTTCCCACTTCTTATATTGCTTGGAACCTTGAGTACGAGTCTTTGACCCTCTATTGATATAACTTGAGAACTTCATATTTGCCCAGGGTATCTCGTTATCAGACTTGTTGGCGCTAACTTCTGCCTCGGCTGTTAAGACTGTAGCCTTCCAACGGGGTAGTAACGTATTATAAGATTCCTCCGACATGAGATACTCAACGGCAGCTTCCTTACTTGTAAACACTTCATCATTAAACTGTATCTTACGAAGTGAATTATGCCTTGACAAATAAGAGAAGTCTGTACCACGCCATACCACTTGTGGTATCAAATCATCCCATTCAACACCATACTCTTTCCCGTATACCATTTGATAATGGCTTTGTCCTCTACCTTTATATAACTCTCCTCTATTTCGAACTGGTTCGACATGTTTTGGTTGTAACTCGTCACAAATCTGACGCTTATCGGCCCACATTCGAAAACATGGCAAATGATGTGGTTCAGGCATGGGCATAGCAATCATATTAGGCATGATTGACTCCTCAGCGAATACAGAACCAAAGTTTAATATGGGTGCTTTTGAATTAGTACATGTATTTGTTATTTGTAAGGACAGGCTAGAGGATGTAGATGCTGATACATCATTTGCCTCTTGACGTTTGAAATGATTTAAACATACTGTCTTAATACTAGGAAAGTCACCACTACTAATTGGTATAACCAACTCATCACTCTTTCCTTTAACAAACCGTTTCGGAAAAGCCTTTCTCAACATGAATGTAATATCATTAAATGAATTTAATAACTTATGATTCCCGGATGTCCATTTATGATTTTTATGATATAATCCATAGAATGTATCGGAATTTGGTTCATATACTAATAGGAGGTAAGTGTGATCGTATAATTGTGCTATTTGTAATGCGTCCTTGAGATGATAGGGTGGTAGTGTTTGATTTGTTGCAGTGAGTTGTGGATATGGTAGTAAGGTATCCTGCTGCTGTTGTTGTTGCAATTCTGCCACTTGATTCGGATGCAATATAGTATCACCATTACTAGCTGTATATGACAATATTCTATGCAAGTTATCGTCCATTGATTTAGTATTGAGCTCATACTCATCGATAAAAGTATCTTCAGGGAAGATACTTTTGATCGAGATTGCTGTGATACAAAGTATTGCAATGAGAGCGGCACGCCGCCGTCTCCACTGCCGTCGTCTATTGATTACGATCATTGTAAGTAGGTATTGATAGGCGCAGTAATACGCCAGGTCGAGAGATCGTAGTCCTAGTAATAGGGTGCTATGTTTGATTGTAACCTTGTGTCGTTGTAGCGGTCATAAGAAATTTTACTCTTGCAACGGACAATTGCAATGACCTTGAGATCTAGAGCACAACTACTCGTGTAGTCATAGATTGCCGCCGCCTCCTCCATATGCTCACAATATTCATATAAATGCCACTTCGATATCGTATATCTGAAATAATGAAGACTCCTTTACTATTCTCCTCATCATCTGCATCAACAGCACCAGAGAAGATTGGTATCTTTGGTAGTGACGATGAATCATCAAATAAAACAACAACTAATGATGAGGAATGTCAATCATTCATATCGAATACTTCATCCACTATACCCCAGATACCTAACAGTAGTAGTAATGTTAGCGTATCATCTGGCATTAGTGTAACCAACAATAGTAGCAATAATGTGATACTATCAACAGTTGCAACTCGCATTGCAGCATTAGAAAAATCATATAAACAATCCAAGATTGGTGGATATCTAATCCGCCCTTCTAATATGAATAACAATACTGCTAGACAACATCGTCGTAACAGTAGTGGTAGTATATGGTCAGAGAATATAACAAATGGTACAAGAGTCTTACTTGCTATTGTTACTGGGATTATTGTTGCTAACTTGTTAAGCATGTCAAATGATACACATCAAAACCATAATGTTAGTAATATTAATGGTATGTCATCGCAAGAAATGCAAGGTATTGACAATATAAACTATCAACCAAACCCCGACGGTTCTTACACCGAAATGCCAGAATTATTAAACGAAGATGGATATAGAATGTCACCCGAGGAAATCCAATTAATACAACAACAGGCCGAACAAGATGATGCCAACTTTTTAAAGAATTTAGGTGAACGCATGAGATTATGGCGTGCGAAGAAACAATTAACAAATGGATACTTCTATTCCTCATCAAGTGTTGGTAATGATATTGTAAAGGTACCAATGAAACCTTACTCAATTACAGAATTGATGAATACATTACCACATTTTACTCGAGAGTTGTTATTGGTACAATATTCAGCTGTGACTGATGAGTTTGTGGTAATGTTACCTGGAATACAGGGTAGTAATCCAATATGTGACTTGGGATGTACCAAAATAACAAACATTATGCAGGGTATTATATATGCATTCCGTAATCGTTATTCACATAAATTTGGTATATCATTCGGAGATCAAAGTACTACTAATAATGAAAAGAAGGATTTAATGTTCCTAGTATCAACAGCAGACACGCCTCGCTTATCCCAAGAATGTTATAATCGAGCAGGATATTGTATGAGACGTAAGAACTTTGCACCAATCTTACATTTTGGTAGTGGATACAAGGATAGTACGATATTACCTAGCTTAGTTGTTATGCCACCACCACCTGGGTTGCATTTACGTTGTATGATGGAATGGCAGATGAATCATGAGATATGTGAATTCCTAGAGTCGAAGAAGATGGTAACAAGTGATGGAAGAGAGAGTCAGGGGTTGATATTTGGTGAGCATATTAATTATGCTCCGGGTAAGAAGACCAAGTCAAATACTACAATCGATGATGATAAGTCTGATAATACAAATGATGAGTCTGATGCAGATGATGATACGATTGGTTGGAGAGATCTTACGAATCAAATTATATGGAGAGGTAGTGACATACCATACATGACATTGTTAAATCCTGAAATGAGAGTACCAGACTATACAACCGACGTTGAATCAAAGTTGAAAGGAGACTCGAGTGGAGGAGTTGATGAAGTTATCAAAGCAATGTATAATGTATATGACGACTTGCGATTACGATGGAAGGCGGTACTAATATCATCCAAGTCAGAATATGACGCTTCGGAACGGTATAATAATCAAGTATTACTCAATCCAAATAATCAAGAGAGTATATTGCCCTGGGCTAATATGAAGTTTACAAGTGATAACGATTCTTCTCCTAATGATTATCAACAGTGGACAAATCTTGGTCTAAATGTACAAGGAAATGAAATGTCAATGTTGGAACATGCAAAATACAAGTATCATATTGACTTGGGTGGTAGTAGTGGAACATCAGTCTCTGAAACTATCCAAAAGTTGGCACTGCCTGGACTATTATTCCATGTAGAATCATCTGCCATTGATTGGTATACTGAACATTTAGTACCCTGGGTACATTACATACCCATCAAGGAAGATTTAAGTGACTTACAAGATCAGTATGATTGGGCCGAGAAGCATGATCGTAAGGCACGAGAAATAGCCAAGGCGGGTACTGAATTTGTTCGACGGTATGGACGACCTGAGGGTATGGATGAATTGTATAGAGGACATTTCTTGAAACCATTGGAGGATATTATGGAATCATTTCAACCATATGATGAAATACCAGAGGAGCTATTGAGTGGTGATAACCAAATGGTATTGAAAGAGATTATGAGGTGTAAGGGATATGATGTTGGTGAATGTGTTCTCCTTGAAATCTGAGTAGGGTGCTCAAGTAAAGGTGATTGTGTAAAGATGATTACAATGTAAAGGTTTTGGTTCATTGTGTAAAATTGTAGATTATTAGTTATGAATGCGAAGGAAATGATTTTAGAAGCCATTGACTTCCATCAATACCATATCAATTAATGTATAGACTTCACTTTTTGGCTTGCTCTGTTGAATCTACAGCCACTTGAACAATAGTGGATGATGCAGGGGCAGCCGATGTAACGGCAGATGATGCGGTAGGAGTCGGGGCGATAGGTGCTGGGGTGCTAGGAATTCCAACCGCTACCTTTGTATTCTTGACAGCATCCAAAATCTTATCATCTACCATGTCCTCAAAATCTCTGGTCACAATGCTGTAGTCGCTTTCACGTCCATTGAACTTGACACAGTTATGACAAATCAATGCAATCCTTTGATGGAGTGATGCAAATGATTTGATCATACGTGCAACTATCATTTTCCGAATTAGACTTAGATCAATGGGAAATAGAATCCTCTCCTTGTATCCAGGTGCTGTTTTATTAATGATGATATTAGTGAGTTCAAATCAATGAAGATGATAGTAATGAGTTTATTGTAAGTAAATAAATCCAAGCTTTGAACATAAAATAACAACTTACCTTCCAGAGGGTTGACAGGCTTACGAAAAATGGCTGCAGTCCGATGAGAAGATATCCTCTTATACAAATTCAACAACGCGGTGGTATCAGTGTGTTCCATATTGTACATAACATCCTTCTCCATGGCTACTAATGCATGTTGCTTTTCCAACGCTAACTTCTTCTTCTTCTCTTCCGTCTGCGGATCAACCTTCTTTACTTTATTATTTGGTAATGATAATGATTGTGCTGCAACAAGCATTCGACTGTTGGGCGGAAGTGGGAGCTTGATTGGCTCTCGTAACCGACCCAGTAATGCTGAAATGGTAAAGTATCGATCTGGTGGACTAAATTCTGTTGCCAAACACGCATCAACCGAATCTAGATAATTGATATCCCCCGAACCAGGTTGATATTGTGGAGGTAAACCTGGAATTGCAGTCATTTTCGGTTCCTTCAAGGGAGATGAGGGTGGAGCTTTCTCATTATTTGCTGATGGTTGATTGGAATTATTTTCAATACCAATATCTTCTTCCAACATTGCAATTTCCCTTTCCCTAATGACATAGAGTATTGAAAGGTTTAGAAACATCAACACATTTTTTGTTACTAAACTTCAACTACTTACAATGCGTCCTCACATGCCCTTGCCTCCTTTATAATTATATCAAGTTCATGCTTCGGTAAACCAGCCGAAAGTCTTGATAATGTTTGAGGTAATATCTGCTGTACACCCTCGGGTATGATAGGTTGTACTCTCTCAGGAGAAATAGTAGTTGTTGCAACTGAATGTCATTGAAAAAAATAAATAGTATTAGTATATTTTATATTATACACCGATGACTTATCCAACAATAAAATATCTCACCTTCTGCTTCAGCCATTTTAGTGTATTATCTTAACGCCGTTAGCCGATATTATACAATATGCTTTGTTGTTTTGTTGTGATAGTTTGGAACAGGGGTATTTTATGAACACCCTGGTTTGGAACTTTCTAAACCACGGTATCCTCTGGTATCCTATCCTTTTGAGTTCTCTATCTAATTAAACTATTTGGGGGCGATTTCCTCTTCGGCGACCATAGGGACTTGTGACTATTTTACTCCCTAACACCCTAATCGCCGAAGGCTCAAGCCCACCGCGGAGGGCCCCCGGAGGGCTAGCGGCGAAGCCGGCTAGTTCAATAATATAGTAGCATTTCTACCTACTACTGTGCTCCTTATGACAACTATTAAGTGCTAGAGGGAAGAGTCAATAATGAAGATGGAATTCACTAATATGTTCTTTATCATGTCATTGCTGATGTTCATCATCATCATGCTCGTTGACAAAATTGAAAGCTTTGCCCCCATCAGTTCGATATCTTCTTCAAACCATCACAACATCATGTTGATGTCTCAAATAGATGAGCATAATCAAAGTATCAGTCGACGAGATATTCATATGCTAAATAAAAACTCTGAGCATAATAATAACAATATAGAGATATATGATCATCAAAGATATGATATTAAACATGAAACTATGAGCCGGCGAGATATGCTCATCAAGAATGTAATCTTTTTATCATCAATATCATCCATCACATCTGCAAGACCACATATATCTTTTGCTAAAGATAAATCGATTGGATCGTCGTCTGAAAACCCAGTAGCGATTCTCGGAGGGGGCGGCAAGACGGGAAAGGAGGTTGCAAAAGCGCTAGCAGGGGGAGGAATGTATGGTATATCAATGACAAGGAGTGGTAAAGAAGTACAGCTTCCTAAACCAACAAAAGAGTATGTGCAATGCTATCCTGATCCTGTAGATGTGAGGGAAGCTGATAGTATACTCAAAGCTATGCAAAATGTACATGCTTCTGCAATTGTATACACAGCTTCAGCATCTAGCAAAGGAGGTACTGCATTCGAAGTCGATGATGACGGAGTTGCAAATGCCGCAAGAGTTGCAGAATCGTTGGGTATACGGTTTGTACTGGTATCAGCATTAGGTATCGACAGGCCCGAGTCAAAAGGATATCAAATGACAAATACTCTTGGTGGAAACTACAATGGGATAATGGATGCTAAGAGACAAGGAGAAGAAAAAGGAAGAAAAGAGATGACAAAGAGTAAGAACTATATTATTATACGGCCAGGACCCTTAATCTCAGTTAAAAGCAAAAACGGCGCCGCCGACATTGAATTGAATCAGGGCGATTACATTGGAGGTGGCATATCAAGAGACGAGTTGGCAGGGGTAGTAATTGGGGCATTAAAGACCGATAAGAGAGGAGTAACTGTTGAAGCCTATAGGAAGGCGACTAGGCAAAAGATTCAACCTCAATTTGAAGACCGGGCTGGCTTTGTTTCTGATAATGGATATGATGGACTGTTTGATAATGTGAAGTCAGACTAGAATGTCAAGTGCTGGATATACTGGGCTGTTTGATGATGTGAAGTCAGACTGAAAGATGAAGAGTAAAGTTAGACTATTGAAGAATAGTCCTTAGACAATACAAACTATATCACATTAATACTATTCTCTCAATCAAAACCTTCAACATCTAAATGTTGTTCTTCCATCTTTTGTCTCAATCCTTCGTAGGTGTTTTAGTTTCCTGTAATACCGTATAGTACAAAAAGTAGCTTACAAAGTACAATATGCTTTTCATGGTTGGCTGATGGCTGGTATATTATATGGTGTTCAACTTTGTGTAGTGCCTATTGATAAGGATCCTTCCTATTATAATCTTACGCTATCGGATTTGAGTTTTGGACTGTTTGATATCGTCAGCATTTATTTTATTAATTGAGCACATCTTATGATCAAATAATTACAACTCAATACTAATATAATTTTATAACTGCTACATATACATAATACTATACCATGGAAGCACGTGGTAGAGGAGCTGGTATTAATAAACCAGCATGGTTGGTACAAAAAGAGCGTGAGGAAGCTGCAGCGGCAGCAGCGTCAGGTGGTGATAATAATGTGAAGGTTGAAAATGGTAGTGAAAATAATACCAATGGTGGAACATCATCAGAGATTAAAACTGAGAAGGGTGAAGATAATAATAATAACAATGGAAAGTTTGACGATGCTCCAAACCATCAGCCAACATCCTCCTATGGTGGTGGCGGTGGTGGTGGTGGTTATGATGAAAGGGATCAATTTGGTAGAAATAGGGCCAGTCATGGAGGTGGATCTTCTCGTGATTATTATGATAATCGAAGGGGCGGAGATTACAGAGCTGGTGGGGGTAGGAGAGATTATGATGATCGACGAGGTGGTCGAGATTATGATAGACGAGATGACCGTCGTCGTGGCGGGGTAAGTCAAAAGAAGCCTGGTATTTCTTGTTATCCTTTAGATATTGTTTACTCACCTATATATAAATTCAACCATACAAATAACAGGGACGCCGCGATAGACGTCGTGGTGGAAATTCAGGTATTATCTTCCATTCTTATGAAGAAGAACGAGATTGGATTGAGGAACGCCGACATAAACGAAGGAACCGTCGACCCAAGTTTGATGTCGAACCAACGCCAGAACAATTGGCTGAAGATGAGGCTCGTTTGGCACTGGAGCAAACTCATACATTAGGAATTGCCCGTACCAATGTTGGAGCTACTGGGGCAAATATGGGGATAAATTTGGGACGTTTTGGAAGTGGACCCGGCATTGCAACACAGTCACCACAGCAGACTCGGCATGCACGTCGAATCTATGTTGGCAATGTACCTGACATATCCGAGGGAGATTTACAAAACTTTTTTCGCGATCGTATTAGTTCTTCTGTTATTTTGGATCCATCGAATCCAAGTGCCTCGTCGTGGCGAAAACAATATGTTGAGAATGATCCAATCATTAGTGTCTACATTAATCGTGAACGACGATTTGCCTTCCTAGAATTCAAGACGATAGAAATCACCACTGCTTGCTTATCATTGGATGGTTTGGATATTATGGGACGGGGTAAAGTCAAAGTTAAGCGTCCCAATGATTATAACGCCGCACTGGCACCAGTCGTCAATGCTGAGACGGCAGTACAGCTCGACACTTCCAAGTTGGGAATTGTAAGCCCGACTGTACCCGATGGCCCAAACAAGATCTTTATTGGTGGTTTACCATATCATTTGACTGAAGGTCAAGTACTCGAGTTGCTCGGTGCATTCGGTACCGTTAAGGCATTTCACTTGGTAAAACAAGATGCTGCTGCCATGACATCCAAGGGATATTGCTTTGTGGAATATTCCGACCCAAACATCACACAAGTTGCCACTATGGGGTTGAATGGGATGGATATGGGTGGAGGCAAACAATTGTCGTGCAAATTAGCCTCACAGCAGTATCAGCAACAGCAAGGACTTGAAGCAGGTGGCGGGGTGTTTAATCCTACCGTGGCCGCACCTCCTGTTGCACAAGCTGTTATTGACGGAGTAGACGTTAATGACTTGTTGTCGGCGGCATTAGGTGGAGGGGCGGCACCAGGCATGAATCCTATTCAGCCGAACCCAATGATGGCAATTCCCCAACAGCAACAACCCCAAGTGTTAGATCCAATGGCAGTCGCGAATGCTGCAGCCTCTGCTCTTGACGCCGCCTTTGGGGGCGGTAGCGCTCCAGTCCCTCAACCAGTACAACAACAACCAACAATGACTGTTCCTACTTCTTCTTCGACACCAACTCGCGTTCTTGTTTTGCTTAACATGGTTATGGATGAAGACTTAGCAAGTGAAGAAGATCACAAGATGTTAGCGGAGGAAGTTCGTGAAGAGGTCTCAAAGTATGGACAATTGCTTTCCATGAAGATTCCAAGACCTCAAGACGGATATGCTCCAAGTGCTATCAAGAAGATCTTTCTTGAATATGCATCTCCTAACGATGCCATGAGTGCCGAGAAGGAGTTGAAAGGACGGGCCTTTGGTCCGAACAATGTTGATTGTATTTACTTTCAAGAAGATGATTATGCAAAAGGTAATCTCAGTTAGAAGGGTAAATGGTGGTGTGAAAGTTGAGGTGTTTGTTCAATTGTTGGGGGTTATCAAGTGTTGGGGGGTATCAAGTGTCTTTTGGAATTGTTAATGTTGCATGATACTCTTCTCGATTTCTTACTTGCGCGCGTGTCATAACAGCTTAATATTTACCAGAATATATGGTGATCATAAATCAAGAATGTGATGGAACACAAAAAATGAGGTTGTGAGGACAAGAGGAAGTATGGTGACTGATATATGTTAACTAATTTTACACTTTCTTGTTTCTATACCACTCTTCTTTTGCGCGTATATGCGAGATAATACCAATAGAAATATGAGAATATGAGAGAGGAGGTCATCTTAGGCGCTCGGCATCCACGAAATCGCCAAGCCCAAGCTTCAATTGTACCTTTAAACATATCACTTATGGGTCAAAGTGATAATACCAAAGAATCATAAACTAAACACATCTGCAACCACACTTGATAAGTCTCATCTCATCAACTCCTGCTCTCTGTGACAGTCTCCTAATTATCACAGCATTTCCGGTATCCTTTTATGTATGTCGTAACCGGCTCACTTTAAATATTTTGATGGCTTTTGATCTCTTTTGATGTTGTATAATGTTGTGGTGTAGGCTAGATGTATCAATAACTACTTGAATGATACTATCTAGGTACCGGTGCAGCATATAACTATTTTAAGTTTTATCTGCGGGTTTACCACGAAGCAAATTGATATTATTGTAAACCTACATTATATGAAGTTGTGTTATTAATACCTATGTACTTTGATCAATGAGTGGCAAAAGAAGTACTACCGATAATGGTTCTTCTTCTGAAGAAGAAGGTGCACCTCCACCATTAGCAGCATCAAATTGGCAAAAAGGTAAAGCCAATGAAGATTCTCGTATAAATATATGGAGTTTGAATGGATTTGGTGAGCCCGTATTAACTGGTGGCAAGTATAAACCTGATGAAGCCAAAATATTAGAACAAACAGTTAAAGATTATTGTGCATCAAAGAATGTAGAGATTACTGAGTTGATTGATGCCGCACATAACAAAAATGTACGTGGTGCCTGGAAAGAGATTGCGCAAAGTCTACCTCATAGAACTATACTGTCTGTCTACCGAAGAGCTCAAAGACAGTTTCACGGTATGACAAGAGGAAAGTGGACTAAAGAAGAAACTGCATCTCTAATCAACCTTGTAGATCTACACGGACACAAGTGGAAAGTAATTCAAGATAAGCTCGGACGCAGTGCAACTGATTGTAGGGAGAAATACTTTGGCTTAAATAATACCTTTGAGAAAGGGAGGTGGTCTAAAGAGAGTGTAGAGCTGCTGCTGAAAGGTGTTCGTATATCATTGAGCGTAACAAGAAACAATATGGATGTAAGAGAGATCAACAAGTATACATTAGAACACAACAAAAAGATCCCATGGGCAGTGATAAGTTGCAAAGTGAATAGAAAACGACAAGATTGTTACTTTAAATGGAAACAGATGACCAGGAGAAGTAACAAAAAGGCAATAAGACTAGGCCTTGAACCGATTCCTATGAGTAGAGAATCGGTCAAGTTTGATGTTAGATCAGAGTATTATAAATGGAAAGCAAAAAAGGAGGATCCACAATACCAACATGATTCATGCATGTCTGGCGTTACTAGTGGTAATAATCTGAATGAGCAAGATGTACATCTTTTGGATACTATTATAGAGTCTAAAGCAAGTCGACCATCACAATTTTCCTTTACACAAAGAGGAATCAACTTAAAGAAAAGATGGGAGGAGCTGGTAGTCGAGTATGCTAATGATGATGATTTAGACCTACCACTTTGGAAACTTGCCAAGAGAGTTAAAGATGTGGCTTCTCAAACCAAACCTGACTCAACAACTTCTAATGATGAGCTTCAAAATCAATCTGGGAAAAGCCGTGGAAAGAAAAGGAAAAGAAAGGACATGAAGGCTTTGAACAGCCAAAGGAATGCTCAGTTGGAAAGTTTACGAGCGCTAGTACCTATGGAACAACTTCATCAGTCAATCAAGAACATAGTAGAAACCGACCAAGATGATGTAACTGTCAAAAGAGTCAGAAACATATTAGAGGAGAAGTACAAAGTTGACCTTTCTCCTTACAAAAAGATTGTCAAAGAAATGATCATTGATGCAGTGTAGATAATTTATCAGTTCTTAAGTTTATGATTCTGTTCATTGAGTTCACTACATTCATACATAATTATCAATTTAACTAAATGATCCTGTACATCCCCAGTGGTTTGGTGTTTCGTAATCATTCAAGTGAATCCAGTGGTTTGCTGCCATTTTCTTTCCCTTGATGACATCTCTAGCTTCGTGATACATGCGCTTATCCCAATACTCTGGATTTTCATCCAATACAGATGGCCATACAAGTGCTCGTCCCTTCTTAGGTTGGATTGCCAAATCAAGTCTGTTGAAGTAAGTTTCTCCTCCTTCTTCGACGTCTGAAAGATGCGCGTTTCACAGTGTATGAAGAGAAAGAGAGATGATACGAAACTCTGTTAGTACATGTGGTTTGCAAAGGCAATCAAATAAAGTAAATGAAGTTCAAATGAAGTAGCCAAATCGCCTAGTCTTCATATAAAACACACGAATTCACATGATAAAACAATATAAACGCGGACTTACCTGTTAAATACAAAAAGAATGTGAGGATACGATGGCCAGCTGGTGTATCATCAGTTACAGATGAATCGTGATGTGATCGATAAAACTGGCCTCCATCATACTGAAGTAACTGAAATGATTCATAATTGACCTTGGGAATACTAAACACATATTGTTAGAATGAAGAAGGTATGAGATAAAACCGACCAATAAACAAAGAAGAAGATATACGTATACATAAATCTCACCCAGTCACTTCCTCAATCTTCCGTGTAGCACTCTTCACTCCAGCCAATCTCTCACATTTATGCATACACCAAGCATTAGCAGACGTTCTCGTCTTACTAACCACCTTTTGGGGCAGCCTTCTTCCTTTGTTCTTGGTTGATTTACAAGAACCAAATCCTCCTAGTCTTCAATCCTACATATGAGAGTGGCGGTCTAATGTTTCCCATGGCTTGTCATCGTACTCTAATAGGTTTGGTATGTGGTCAGTTGACATTGATTGGTTATAGCATCATGAGGGAAGGATTCTACCAGGTAAGCTTTTATATTTGATGTACCTTTTTTGTTTGACCATGCAA
>Ga0075439_11841_pt1 | contig 17834 bp, 19 predicted proteins | sample MintriSingleCell_FD_74264 | JGI IMG/M metagenome (GOLD analysis project Ga0075439, IMG submission 74264) | Marine eukaryotic communities from Monterey Bay, USA to study complex ecological interactions - Minidiscus trioculatus JGI Plate_4_G5... | ecosystem: Environmental > Aquatic > Marine >... | reverse complement strand
TCCTTAGTATATCTGCTTCTGACAAGGGTACGGGACGGACACAATCACTTACCATTACCAGTGAGAAGGGTCGACTGTCTGATGCTGAGATTGAACGTATGGTACAAGAGGCAGAAGAGTTTGCTGAAGCAGATGCGGCCGAGAAGGACAATGTCGAGGCACGGAATCAACTCGAGGCATATTTATACAATCTCAAGGGATCTATTAATGACACACTCGAGGGTAAGCTTGACGAGTCGGAGAAAGAGGAACTAATGAAATCAATTGAGGATGCTCTAGTTTGGTTGGAAGACAACCCAGCTGCAGAGAAGTCCGAATGTGATGAAAAACAAAAGGAGGTTGAGGGGCTTGCCAATCCTATTCTGAAGAAGGCATATGAAAGTGCTGCCAATGAGGCTGGGGTTTCGCCTCCGGGAGATGATGATTTCATGGGTGCTGATTTGGATGGGGCAGGAGATCATGATGATGAACCAAGCGTAGAGGAAGTAGATTAACGAAATTATAATATATAGTCAGAAGGAGATGCCGTCTGGAAGACGTGCCGTCAGAGACAAAGAACAGATTAAGCCAAAGATCTTAACCACGCTTGGTGGGAGGCTTCATCGTCACCCCGTGTATCTTTCTTGACCCAAATACTATTATACATACCAACCATCTAAATCTTCGTCCCTTCTTCGACTATACTAACCGCTAAATTCTCCCAGCCTATACGTCCCTTAACACGCTGTCATTCTTTCCTACTCCTTTACTAGCTTCTCTTGTCCAAGAAGCTGTGTCATCATCTCAATGATGGTGTCCATCTTACCCTTCATGTCAGTCACATCAGCCTCAATTGCATCCACCTTGCCCCTGATGTCAGCAATATCAACTTCAAAAGCATTCATCTTACCCTCCACCATATTCATCTTACCCTCAATCATGTTCATCTTGGACTTCATATCAGCCACACTATCATACACCCCACCCAACTTCTCTTCCACTAAAGCTTCGAATCCAACTTCCATCAACTCTCGATTCTCATTTTCATCTTCATCACCCTCATTGGTAAAAAGATTACTACCGGATTTGTCACTCTTTGGCTTCTTGTTACCCTTACCCCTTGGTTTGGACCCACACGCATCTCCAATTTTATCCTTGACCGACTCACCTACAAGTTCCATAAAGCTCACGGCCTGCCCTTTCCAATTCCAGGATACATCAAGATTTACCGTAGGTAAGCCTTCGCTATTTAGACGCCGACGAGTAGTACACGTGCCACCCATAGCTTCAAATATTTGACAACCCAGATTATTGGCAGTATCAACAGTCACTGTATTTATATCATTCACCATCTCTGTATGACGTTTTTGGAGCTGTTCAAGCATTTCTGTATTTTCATTGTGTATATTGTTATTGATGGTATTCAATGATTGATACACCCACTTCACCCACCCATCATCATCAAACATGTTATAATAAATGTCTTGGGCATAATTTTCATTTGTCACAACGATACTGTCATAAGCAGTACTTGTAGCCACAACAATACCAAACGCTAATCCTTTCGAAACCCAGCCAATAAGAAGAAAAACAAGTGCTATTATATAGCATGTAGCCTGCAAGGCCAACGTAAGCGCAGCAAGCCCTCCGTTGATTTGTTTGCATATAAAGTCATCAGATTTAAAACTTTTGTCGTCGATAAAGCTTTTAATAAATTCATAGCTGTTTGCCGCTTCAGTCGTTGCAACCTGTAATGCAATTGTCGAATACCATATTCGATTTTGCTGATCATGATCGACCAGATCAGGTGCCGTCTTTTTGTCAAGAGGCGTAAATGACAAAGGTGAGGGTGGAGGATATGCGATCGGCTCGTATTCAATAGGCGTGTAAACAGGATCGGAATCATCCGTGGTAATTTCATCAATACCATCATATGTCGGATCACACATGTATTTGTCAAACTCGTCACACACTAAAGAATATGATGAGAGATACAATGAGCAGAGGGGGCAAAGTACAAGACATGTCATATGCCAATCTTCTACTTACCGTCCTGGTCGAATTCATACTGTGAGTCGAATCCAAGTCCTGTTCGGGTATTCCCGCATTGGTCTTCGTCGCTGGGATTATCGATAACTAAGCCTGCAGCAAAATTTTCAAAAGCCCGACTGTAGGCAGGGTTCGGCATGCAAGGTTTTGTTGAAGAAGGACCTGTCCCAGCCTTACACTTTTTGGGTCGGTTGTCAATGCACTCTTTAAGCAGAAGACAAGGTGATCGAAACCATCTACCACCTCCGTTCTCGCAAGCCTCAGAGGATAATCCAAGATGCCAAAGACCAGGATATTGACATTCCATTCTCTTTACAGGATCATACTAATATGTTGTTAATAAAGATTAATATAAGATGAAATGAGTAAAGGTGACAGTAAAGCAAGGGTGTGAGTATCATATACACTCACTGGTACTCCAAAGTACTGCGAAGTAGTGGCAGTATCCTGACAGCATGTTCCTGTATTGTTAGTGAAATAGGGAATGTTTGAGCGTGAGAGCAGAGTACAAGAATACCAAACCAAATAAGACATACACACCTGGCATGTAGTCTGGCCCTTTTTCTTCCACTTCATTCACGATGCCAATGAAAGTTCCAAGTGACATATCACTTCCCAGTACTAAATCCATACTAGTATCACATGTCTCCATTGCCTCTTTTGCAACTTGAGTATCAAATTGTCCTGTAAGACAGTAGTCACCAGGATCTGTAATGGTCATGTAATTGCCATAAACCTCAACTTCAGCCATGTGGAGAAAGCTATCTGATGGTGCAGTATCCTTGTAGGGCATAACAATTCTAACATATTGTGCTTGGTTGTTCTTGGCCCAACCATCAAAAGTTGTACCTTCTTTGTCAACAGCTGTTCTGATACTCTGCTCATCGACAACTGTGCTCCCATCTGCACCATATAACTTGATATAGAAATCATTGAGGCGATCTTCGCAACAGTCTTGGCGGTTTACAATAACAATGCTCGTTATTTCGGAGGGAAATTCAAGGTCAACTTGCCACCAAGCTGGCTCAAAGCCGCGAGGTATTGAAACTGGATCCGAGGTATGAGATATCGTGTTAATGTTGCCATCAACAGCATTACTTGGTCTAAATGAGTCGGAATTTCCAAATGTACTGCTCTGTTTCGTAGGTTTATTAAGAGCTATATTTTTGCCCTCAAGATCAACCAACTTCTCTCCTGGGAAGCCATCAATACTTGCAGGAGTGATCTTGAGCGATTGAGGAATGTTTACACCACTTGTTAAAACAAAAAGGAGACAAGGTTAGAGAAATATTTTCAAGAATTAGGAAGGAGATGAGAAAAGAGTAACTCACTGCTTCGATTGGTCAAAAGTATATGATATTGGCAGATCTACATAGTAAAAGATATCGTTACTCTGTAGTAGTATATTATTTAGTTTGTGTGAGATTCGACTGCATATAGAAATGGAAGAAAACAAGACATACTTACTGATGTGGCAATCGTATCTGAAGGGTCAATGAGCATTGGATTTCCGTCGGGATACGTTTCAGGACGAGCCTTGTATAGCCGATCAAATGTCAGAATAAACTTAGCACAGGCTGAAAACGATACAGAGCCGCAGTTATCTGGAAGATTGTGGTTGAGAGAACGTGTGAGAGAATGCAACATACATCAAGGAAGAAGTCGACCTCTCTTACCATCATCTATTGCAGAGGCTGGATTTACCCACCCATCAATATTGATTGTTGAAGTACCGCCACAAGATGTATTCACATCACCACAGCACTGGCGGTTACGGTCCTCCTCGACCAAATATGTATAGCCACAACCTGTATACACGGTTTGTCCATTAGATATACCACATGAAGTCCCCTCTGTATTCCAACTGTCAAATATAATCTTGGATTTGTCTGAGTATTTAGGATCAACAGATGACGGGTAATAACCTTTTATATCAGCTACACAACAATCATATCCATTATCCCCGTTTAACCACCCAAAGTCTGATTTGCAATTGTCATATTCATTTGTACACGTAAATCCATCTTGACAGTCATTATCCGAATCACTATAAAAAGAGAAAGAAGTGAAAGTAGGAATCGAATAAGTATAAGATATGCGAGGCACCAAATAAACAAAAAAGAGCTAAAGTAGACTCCTTCTTACCAATCGCCCTGACCACCGTAACATTGATTGCTTGATGTACAACATGTGGCGCAATCTTTATCAGCACAATCTGCATCAGAACATCCTGTATCTTCATAACATTGAGCCTCCAGTGCCTCAAATGAAAGATATGTAGTATCACATCCCAAATAGACCTTTTGCGAACGAACCAAACCACAAGAGGAGACATCAAATACACGATGGATGGGCTCAAATAGCAATTTGATGTCTGTACGAACTGCGGAACACACCTGATCAACTGTCAATTGAAAAGAAGACTGATAATCAACAGATCCTCCGGGGCATACTTCACCCTCATCCGAATTTGGATTGCACGTTGTGTGAAACTCTTCAAAGACATTCTCACACTGATCATCATTAGTTGGATTGGCTGTTTCAGCATTATTCTGTGCTCTAGTCAATTTAGACAAGATAGCACCATCTGTTGCATCAAATACATCGATAAAATCATCAGAAGTATAATTGCCATCGTCATCAATGAACTCTTTTGTCATCAATACAGTTATATCATATGACGACATATTCTTAACACAATCAAATAAGTTATCACAATTGCATTCACTGTCAGTGACATCGCATAAAGGCCTGCATTGCGGAAGGGAATCTACTCGTTGCAGGTGCCTTTCATTAACTCTGAGCCTACGACCGTGATCCCCTTGATTATGAAGATGTCCTCGTCGGCCGTATTGCCGTTGCCTTGCAGTATCTCGTGCCTTCTTCATGACATCCCTGAGCTTAGAATTACTGAACCTTGGTTGGAAATGGTGACCTTGTCCTGGTCGCTTAAACTTCTCTCCTGTACCAAACTCAAATGGGTCATAATCGAATCCAGATGGGTCATCCTCCTTTAGATAACGACGATGACCAGGAGTTGTTGATAAGATATCAGTAACCGTACGGGAAAGATCTTTCATTCCTTCTGCATGCTCAATTATTTCATCAAGATCTTGAAAGCGTAGAATGTTGGTAAACATTTCAACAAGCTGTTCATCTGCGACCATATCAAAAGTATCAAGAGGTAGATCAGGAATAGCCTCCATCATTTTAGACAGCTCGGGATTCATCGTCAACTCATTTCCTTCCTTCATGTCCTTCATATCCTTGTTGAAATCCTCAAATCCCCCAATGAAAGACCTAATTGTTGACGCCTTATCCTTGGTACTCCCCTCCTTTTGTAACTTGATAAATGATTGCAAGATTTCAATATGGTTGTCTATTCCCTCATCAGCAGCAGCCAAGATGGTAGTAGGATCCTTGCCACGAAGGCTACGGGTAATCTTCTTCATGTGCTGACCAATACTGCTAATGCCAACGATACTATTAGCATCAATGTTAATAGACGAGTCTTCTTCCTTGCTAACATCGTCACCATTCTCAACCGGCAATGGATCATAACCTCCTGTATCCATATCCTCCTTCTTCACTGCTGCCACGATATTCACTCCGACTCTACTGTCTGTGAGTAGTAGAATGGCTCCTACAAGAACACGGATGAAGGTTGATAAGCCGGGGTGATGGCGGCGGCGATGGTAGTACCATTCCTTGATTGGTTTGTTGTGAATAGAAGTTTTCATTTGTTTGCTGTGTGTTGTATATGTATTTGTATCCTCAGCTATGCTCCAGATAATATCCAATGATATGATATGGCGTGTTGGGTGGAGGAGTCATTAAGGGTAGCAGAAACAAAGAATATAGTGTCAGATATTTGTGGTGCACATGAACAAATAATAGACGATGATGTCCATCAATGTCAACACAAATCATCACAATCATCTAGATGCTCATAGGGTAATGCAATTCGCAGATGAATATTACACCCTGATGTAGCATACGGTGCTTCCTCCTCTGGTGGCTGACTCGCTTCACTTGTCAACTAACATCATACCCCCTCAACATTGGAATAAATCACCACAAATAAAGCCGATTCAGCAAGTCATATCTCTCCTACCAAATCGAATCAAAAAACACCAACAGGATATAAACATAAAGCACATACCCAACCTCATCAAAATCAAATAAGTAAATATTATATTAATGTACCTACTTACCAAAGGATTTCAACGATTGTTCAAAAGTGGGCTCTTGATGATTGATGTTATCGATCTAACTTTTTTGCCGCGTTTGAAATTCATCAAGAGAACTGTCTTCATGATTTTATCTGAGACGGATACCGGCCTGGGGAGATATTTGTAGTTCAAGGTTCGCTGTACGACACTGTGACTGTGAGACAGATTTAGATAGAATCGTACGAGAGTGACACTTAAGTTACAAGAACTTACCATTAACCTTAAGAAGTTGTATGTGAGTATGACAAGTCGTACTCACTCAATCAAAGCTAAATAATGATCGTCATACACAGCTGTTTTGGTAAGGATACTACCAACATATCGGTTAGATAGTATAACATGCAAATAAGTCTTGCATATGATCATAAATGTCATCGATAAACAGACCGTCAAATATTATATAATATGGATGTTCTGTTCTCCTCGAGGATGTGCGTAGATATCAACTTTTACCTGATGATTATGACGATGATTTCCTTCAATATTAACAATCACAATAATTGCAATGCAATCTAATTATGTACTATACAATATAGTATGCTATAGTATGTACTCTCTCCTCTGGCTGCCTTGCTTCGCTAGTCAACTATCATCATACCTGTCAACAATGAATAAATCACTACAAAATCAAGCCGATTCAACATCCATACAGCACACCACAAAGTTTCAAAATCAAGGCGTAAACACATATATCACATGTATCATAATCATATAGATACATATACTCACCAAGGATTCAACAATGTTGAAAAGTAAGCTCTAGTGAGGATGAAGGCACATTGTTGACTTTTTTCCAATGACCCCCTCAAATGACTTTTTTCCTCAAACCACTCCCAACACATCATTTGTATGGCAGGATGTGTTATTGTGCATATCATGTTTGCATTTTATGTCAACATCAATATCGTATCCAATCTACTTCCACACGGCCAAATCATACTAGATATGCAGCAGGATAGTTCTCATGTTTCTAATGTTGGTTGTTGTACATCATCATACCTACTCTACAAATATTGCTCCGTGTAGAGTTGTAACGCACGACATCGATATAGCCTCACATCGAGCAAAGGAGGTATAATACTACCATCAAGCGCCAATCAAATACATATCCGATGAGTGATATCGCGTAGTTGAGAAATGAGGTAGGCCGCTTGTTGTTAATATTCATCTAATATTTTTTGTTGCAATCTAAACCGAATATCATACCGTATCTCCATCCACAAATCATCTATTACCATTGTATATATTGTAGATATTGTATTGTTTTTGTCAATTGTAAGGTTTGGTGGGTGATGGCAACGGTAGTTTAGTAGTACAATGATCAGACGATACACACATCAACCACTAATATTGTTTGTAGTGCACATTATCAACTATATGCAACAAGGAAGCGACTTCAAACCGACCAGCAAACGATACCAGACGTCATAGTAATCAATCATCGAGTACTAGCAATAATATCATATCGACTGCAAACGTCTACATCGTTCTAGATGTGCATATGCTCGTGCAATTGATTTTTTACACATCAGCGAAGTAGTAACTTCAGAGTAATATTGTGATCAAACCACGATAAATATACCAGATTTCTCACATGTACGTTGTACCACATCTAATGCAGATATACTGACCCAGATATCATATATCTAACATCCAAATTAAAGTAGTAGTAGAGCAAAAGAAGCGGACGCCATGACGAGCATTTTCACCTCTTGGAGATTTGAGGAAATGCTGAGCTGGGAATAAACTACGGGGTTGGATTATTTAAGCCCAATATGGATATAATAACGGATACATAGGTATCCTGTTCTTTGGTGATCTCAAATGACCAATACTGCTTCTACTATGAGTAGTGCAGGATATCTTCTATACCAAGCATTTACTACTGGTATCTTGGTACTTGCATCGTGCATCTATTTGTGGCAGTAGGAAGATCGAGAGACAGTTTGTAAAGAGCGGGAGGGGGGTTGAAATTGAAAGGATGTGCAAATATAATCTGTTGATGATCGTGTGAGATAAACGGTTGGTATCACAAGAGGTTGATAAATAGCAGATCTCTCAGTCTGTAGAGAGCATAAGAAGCAAATAGTTGTGTGTTGATACCCAGAAGATTAATAACCGCAAAAGTATTAAGGATCAATACATATTAATAAATATACAATGAACAAGGTCAGTAGTATAGTAGAGAACAAAAATCGTCTCCTCTCTCTTATATTCATATGGTTCCTCTCAAGTTGCGGTGTCCACTATCCTTACTATTTGAAGTTCCACATTCGTCACCATCACAAAGCCCAGTCAAATCTGAGCTTCCACTTTCATTGACAATAGCATCATGAATAGATGAAGACAATATTCCATTCAACTCATCAATACCGAGGAACGATACCAAGCTATTGAGTATTCCATTTTGTCTCAACACATCCCCATTTACACTCCTAGCATTGTTATTCTGTGTATTTACATGATTAAGTTTGTGAGATTCTGGAAATAACTCAACAAAGATTACTCAAACAGCATACTTACATTTGACAGAGCTTCTGTAAAGTCGGCTACTCCGTTTTGACGATCAACATTCCCACTTATACTCTTTGCATTGTTATTATTATATAAGGCGTTGCTCATATCGTTTAGAACATTTATGTTAGGTACAACTATGACTCCATTCGACCTGGTTCTTCTCACTGTATTGCCACGGATCTTATTATGGATTATAATTGCATTTGGTGGCGGTGCATAGTCGACATTCTTTGGTTCTTTTTGACTACCTAGTTTGATGTTGTAGTCAAGTTTCTCCACGGATTGTTGCGTCTCCTTATCCTCGAGAGCACTAGTTTCATCCATTACATTTTGAGGTGTATTGTCAACACCATTTTCAATTATACCATTCTGCCTGATAACGTTGCCGTTCTCCGATTCGGCATTATTATTATCGGTTAATGAGCCTTCGAAGTCGGCCACTCCGTTCTGTCGTCTAACATCTCCGCTTTCTGATTCTGCATTGTTATTACCGTGAAGACTTCCATGCATGTCGTTCTCGACTGTGATGACAGGAGAGAATTGAACGCCATTGACTTCTTCAATGATGAACGAGTTGTCTTCTATTTCATTGTCAATGATTATTGTCTTATCTGCTAATGAATGGTTGGCCAATTGTGTAAGAGTATCTCTTATCAGTACCCCAAGAGCATCTGTAATTGGATCACTAACGACTTCATTTTGATCATTATCAATTGTTTCAGTTTCAGTTTGCACATCTTCTTCCACCTTTCCCATTGATATCGTATCTTGAGCGACATTGTTAGCAATACCTACTGCCGACGACAGAGACAATAAATTGCTGAAAGCGATTATTAACGTGAAGACATTCATTGCTAGTTTGTTTTGCTTAGCGTACCTATCAAGATAATACACTAATAATATAATACGATATTTATGAATGCTGACACCGTCCGTTGGATGGCGTTGGACGGAGTGCAGTTAGCGTTGGATCTTTGAGACATGCCATCACAGTTTTGTACATGGCGTCATCTACCCTATATACTCGTCGTTCTTTATTATAGTTTGTTTCACCATGACGAGCTATAAGATATCGTCTAAGCTTTGGTTGTATAGTCATCCGATATAGATATACAATAATGAGAAAGATTGTGCATACACAAGATGTGTACTTTTTTTGCAATGATGTGTGAATTTTATAATACAAAGATTTCACTACCAATCGATGAAAGAACCGAGTAAGCTATTAAGAGCTGTGTTTATCTAGTATTCCCTTTAGCTCTTGGCATAGTGTTCTATGCGATTTCCTGGGTCGATTTATTACCTAGGTATTCCCTGCCGAGAGCATATTGCATTGCTCACCAATCATTTTTGGTATCCTTCACTTTATTTCTCAGTCTCACTTCTCTCTGAGCTCGTGGTCATCAGTACATAGGTAGTTGGCGCCAACGACAACTTTGGGAGTCGACAATTACTGCAATATATACATTTGTATACATTCCGCCCATCCAGTCATTCGTACACAGCCAATGAATGAGGACTATGGTCACCTTCGAGGCATGTTGGGAGGCAATGAAGACTCAAACTCAAGGGGGTAACCTTGGGCATTCACCTACCTACTTTCATCACACAGAAAGCATTAACCATCGCAGAGCGTAACTTCATGAAGTATTAGTGAAGTATTGCATTAATAGTTGTGTATGTTCGGTGGAGAGTATTAGTTAAGTAAGTCCTTATAGAGACAATAGAGAGTAAATGTGTAGCACTAACAATAACGATAGTTCTCCTAGTTTACAAGGGATTAAATAACAATCAAACACAGTACAACTAGCCATCTCTCTTCTCACAAAACTTTCAGCAAGCAAAGCCAAATTACTTTTTACCAGGCTTTCCCAACTTATCACCCTTACCACGCTTCCCACCCTTGCCGCCACGATTTTTCTTGCAATTAATCTTCACAGCATTAACATTATCCAAGACAACTTCCTCAGGAAGGGACTCGACAATTATATCCTCGATAATATCGAAGAAGGGAGTGTCCATCCTGAGATTAAACTTGATTGTCACATTACATTCTTCATCAAAGAGGTTGCTACGAGTACCAATGGCAGTCGTCAAGTACCTTTTGGCACACTTCTTCGACATGTCTGTCTCCTTAAGGAAACCGAGAAAGCGATCATGGGAGCTGATGGCATCTACTTCACGTTCCATGACAATTCGAGCAAGATCAGGGCATGAACCCTCATCGGAATCAAGTTTCAAGGCTCGACGACGGCGTCCACTAGACCTCGTAGCCTCAATTGTAACGGCATAATTGTTCGGTGGAAGTGGAGGAGTTTGTTTTGCATTCTATCAGTATGATGCATGAATGTGAGAAGAGAGGCAATCAAATCAGCAGTAAGTATAATAGACAACAACTTACACAACCAACATCAACAATATCAAGTCCATCTTGAAATTCACATTGTTGTCTACTCTCATTGCAGCAGCCAATCAATTCATCAAAAGCCTCATCTCCAACGGTATGCTGGCAAGATAAGTCTTTGTTACACGAGTTGACCAAGTCAACACCACTTAATTGAGCATTCAAGCACGAGTATCTATCCTTGCAAGACGAATCAACACTACCAATTTGAGCAAACCTGCACGAGTATTCATCTGTACAGGACGAATCAACAACATATGGAATACGAGCAAGAACGCAAGCTTCCTTACCACATGAAGAATCTTTGCAAACTAATCACAAGAATAGAGAAGGTGGAGAGAAGAGGAGTGATGTTAAGTGATAGATCCAAAATGATTCATGATACTACACAAATGGATGACTCTTTTCTTACCTTTGCCCGTAAAGCTATAACATGCATTACTTCCAGTGCAACATAAACCACCACATGCGTCAGCACAAGTTTGGCCAGTAGTGGTACCCCTAACTTTGCCATCAACACAATCAACATATGCATTACTACCTGATAGCTTAGATGTACTTTCACAACGAACCTGGAATGCAGACGCAGTAGGTGAATTTGAACTCGAAGGCACAAGAGAGATTGTTGGCGAGATTGTTGGCGCAGACTGTCAGCAAGTAAACGAGAAAAGAGTGAGTCACTTGACAAACAAAGAGACAATCAAAAGCAGTAAAAGTACATACACATATAACTTACACAACCACCAGCAGCGTAAATATCAGCTCCTTCTTCTTGGTAACATTGTTTTATACTCTCATTGCAGCAGCCAATCAAGTCAGAAATCTCCTCCTTTCCTCTGGTCTTATAGCAAGCCTTGGATTTGTTGCACGAGTTGACCAAGTCAACACCACTTAAAAGAGCATTCAAGCACGAGTATATATCTTTGCAAGATGAATCAACACTACCTAACCGAGCATAAGCGCACGAATATTCGTCAGTACAAGATGGCCCTACAACATAATCAATTTTTGCGCCTCGACAAGCTTCATCACTACTACAAGAGTCATCTTTACAAACTAAACAAGAAAGAGAGAAGAAGGGGAGCAGTTAAATTATATGATAAGTCCAAATGAATCATGAATAATACAAAGGCATAAACCAAGCAAGTTGAATGATGACTCTTTGCTCACCTTTGCCTGTGAATCATCCTAGGATTGTGCCATCATCAGGTTGGATAAACCCACATGAACCTTTTCCAGCACAACAAACACCACCAAACCACCTCCCATTGCCATAATCGCGATTACCACATGCCTCGGCACAAGTTGTGCGTGTACCCCTAACAAAGCCACGAACACAATCAACATATCCCTTGTTCCCAGATGTATCATTACAATGCTCCTGAAACACTGTAAGGGCAAGCTCAGTTGGTGCACTTGAACTTGAAGGCACAGATGAGATCGTTGGCGAGATTGTTGGTGCAGGCTGTCAGGCACATTACATAAGATCGAGAAGGATTGAGCTATTTGACAAATGAAGAAGGAAAAAGAAGCAACGATCGTAGTAACAACTTACACAACCCCGCTCAGCAGGATATGGTCTTTCTTTCCCACTAAATATACCAGAGCACGACTCTTCATCATTGCAGCAATTAATCAATTCATTAACAAAAGGATTTCCTGTGGCGGCACTTGTACAAGCGTAGTTAGCGTTACACGAATCAATCAATTCAACACCACTCAATTGAGCTTTATAGCACGACGAGTACATTCCTCTACAAGACCGGTAAGCACTACCAATTTGAGCACGGGCGCACGATTCTCTTCCTGAACAAGATTGCCCTACAACATAATCAATTTTTGTGTCATAATAAGATTTAGCACTAGAGCAGGCAGAATAGCCATCACACGAGCCGTCTTTACAGACTATCAATCACAAGTAAAAGAGGAAAGGAAGCGATGAGTGTTGAGAAAGGGGGAACTGGAATCTTTTGTCTTACCTCTGCCTGTGAATCCATCTAGCACTATACCTTCAGGGTATTGCCAGTCCTTAATGAAAAGCCCACATGCACCATTAGCGAAGATTTTGTAATTATAAGGATAATAATCCTCTCCAGTACAACAGTAACCATCACATGCGTCAGCACATAATTGGTCAGTAGTGACACCGTCAACAACAGCATAGCCACCATTACACTCAACATAACCCTTTCCACCAGACGTAAGGGCACAACGATCTATGAAATCTTGGAGAGCGTCCAGCTTCCTACTTCCCTGGCTGGCTTGCTTATTGTATTGTGGAGCTTGAACCTGTGCTTCAACATCTTCAAGGAGTGGATCGACACTATTAATACTCTCCTCAGAAAGGTAGCCAATGCGTTCAGCCTTATCAATGTCATATCCATTCTTGGGTAAAAGAAGGGATGTATTATCCATTGCTACTGGATTATGCTTCTCATCATCCCCATGAACTAAGGAAGTATCGGTGCCATGAATATCTTGGCTATTAATTGCTAATACTACTGCAAGTACTCTTAAGAAGACTTTCATAATAATAATAATAATTAATTGTTGCTGTATATTGTTTATATGTGTATATCGAAATGTGTAGTAATAGTAATAGAAGTAGTGGGTAGATTTAGTACCTGTCGATTCGATGTGTTTTAGTAATACAGAGTCAGAGCGAAGGGAGAGACGCATAATATCATACATGAATCTCAACAAGACATAAATCACAATGAAACTGGAAGCAATTTATGCTCCTTTTCCTGCCCGATCTGCTTACCTTGTCAGGCAACTGTTCGTTCTATATAAATATAACATTTAATATATGCTGATACATATCCATAGCAGAGCATAACATGTGTCGTTTTGTTTGTATGAGACACTTGTAATTGTAGCTGATGGGGGCTTCTCAGAAAATAACCGGTCATTTTGTCTGGTATCATTTTTAGTTCTGTTATTACGCATATTCATATCGTAGCAATGTAGAAATGCTAAGCAGCAAATCTATCTTGTCATTTTCGATTTGCAATAATGACCGAGTTTCTAACATGATATATGGTTGGTAGCGACGACAAACATCTGCTATGTATATTAGTTGTTCCGCTTTTCTGTTATCATCATCTCCCAGTGTCTGTTTTTCTACATAACCCCAGCTGGTTATGATTATGACGTTTGATACCATATCAACTGACTGATATATTTGTAAAATCGTCCCCCTAGTATTTGTAAGTCCTTCCTCTCTATCTACTTGATGAGAGACCACATCCCATCTTCTGTGAAGAAAGTGTAGACTTCCACTCACCAGGATCAGGATGAACTCTTCTCCATCGTACTGAACAAGACATCTCTTCATTATCATTGTTGTCATCTGGCCATTCAATCTCAATACATTCACAATTGTCAAACGAATATCTTCTACTCTTTCCATAGTTATCAATACTTAACCCTAAAGCTTGCAATAACATGCACTGTCCAATTGCACCATGGGCCATTATAAAGATTGCACCATCTTCATCTCTAGCAGCAGTCTGGGATCGTATAGTATGCCAACACTCTAATCCTCGTTCCCAACAATCAACGACTGGTCTAAACTCTTTACCATCTTTCATTAATGTTAATAATTTTGGTGTTTCTTTGAAAACTTTCCAATTATCTGGTTCTTCGTTTATTATATCTTGACGTAATCTGTTCTGCCAAGTTGCTAGTTCTATCTCGTGCAAGTTGCTGTGTATCGTTGGATTTGGTAATGTACTACGAGTACTACTCTCACAATTTGTATTTGTATGGGCCGAACAAACTTCAGATATGGCGGCATAGGTTTGTTTACATCGAGTCAGTGGTGAGCACCAAGCTTGTGTAATTGGTGGAGCAATATCATTATCTCCTTTGTCATCCCCATCTTGCACCTTTCCAGATATACGTTTTGCAATGTAATCACCCAATGATTTTGCTTGAGTTATTCCATCGAGTGTGAGTGTACATGGTTCGTCTACAGTTCCCTGTACTCGTCGTTCTTTATTATAGTTTGTCTCGCCATGACGAGCTATAAGATATCGTCTTAACTTTGGCTGTGTTGTCATGCTAATACTGATATAGAATAAGTATTGTAGGACGTATATTACGTATATTTTGTGCACATAAGCTGTGTACTTTTTTGCAATGAGTGTGAATTGTAATACAAATAGATTGGATCATTCTACCATTCGACGAAAGAGCAGAGTAAACTATTAAGGGCTATGTTTATCTATATTCCCTTTGGCTCTTGACAGTCTTATACGATATTCCTGTCGAATTATATTATACCATATTGTAAGAGATTGTAAGTATTGCTCACCACCAATCATTTTTTTGGTATCCTCACCTAAATCTCGGGGGTAGTGCTCCTGTTGTTATATCGACAATAACAATAACTTTGGGAGACGACATATACACTCGTATACATTCAATACACTCACTAGTTCAGTTTTTAACCTTATTTCGATTGTAATAATATCTCGTGATACCATTGTCTAAATACTACTTGCAATACACAACAAAACAATGACAATGATCAACAGAAGACGACCTACTATCACTGGCGCCACGGTTGCTAGTCTGGCTGTATTTCTCGTGGCCGCGTTGATGATATCAAATTCAATAGTTAGTGCATTTCACATCCCCTCTCAACATCATCGTCCTCTTTGCAATGATAATAATATAAGAAAGAGAACTGTACTGCACATGATACGAGAGGAAGGTGATAAACAAACCAACTCTTCACCTTCAGAAGATGATAATAAATCATCAGAGATAATATCAGATTATAAAACAAAGTTAAACCCTAGTAGATCATACACTAACAAGGCCCGACCTGGTAGCACAGCGCCTACATCAAGTATTGATGTGACTATGAAATTTGGTGGTAGTAGTTTAGCCAATGCTGAAAGAGTTGATAGGGTAGCACATTTGATTAAGGATCGGATTAGACCACCACCAAATGATGATGGCAGTGAAAGTGATGAGATTCCTGTTCGACCTAGGGCTGGTAAGTTTTGTATACTATGTGTATATGATACCTGTGAACTTCTTTCTTGGCTTTGTAACTCATCAACCAAACACTCTAACTTCACTTATCATTATTCACACACACAGTAATCTGTTCGGCAATGGGTAAAACGACCAATTCTCTCCTATCCGCTGGTGAAATGGCTCTTGAAGGTCGTGTCGATGTTGAAGCACTTCGTACTCTCCATTTGGGTACCTGTTCTGAATTCAATCTACCAGAAACAACAACCAAAGAAGTTACTAAACTCTTAAAAGAATGTCAAGATATGTTAAATGGTGTCCGACTCATACAGGAATTAAGTCCAAAGTCATTAGATCAATTAGTTAGTTATGGCGAACGATGTTCGGTACGTATCATGGCAGCACGGTTGAATCAAATTGGTGTACCGGCTCAAGCGTTTGATGCATGGGATGTGGGTGTTATGACTGACGATAATTATGGTGATGCCAAGTTATTACCATCTTCCATTGATAGTATTAGAGAACGGTTTGGTAGTCGAATTGATCCGAATGTTGTTGCTGTCGTGACTGGCTTTATTGGTGAGTAGTGGTGATGATCTGTTGCAATCTCTATCTTGCACCAACATTCTCATATTTGACTTTATATACCATTCTAAATTGACAGGTCATAATACACAAGGCAGAATAACAACACTTGGTCGAGGAGGTAGTGATTTGACAGCTACTGCTATTGGTGCTGCTCTGAAAGTTGATGAGGTTCAGGTATGGAAAGATGTCGACGGAATATTAACAGCTGATCCTAGATTGGTCAAGACTGCCATTCCAGTGTCTCGAGTATCGTATGAAGAGGCTTCGGAATTGGCTTACTTTGGTGCACAGGTTTTACATCCAATAGCTATGCAACCATCATTAAAGTCTGGCATACCGGTTAGAGTTAAGAACTCATACAATCCATCAGCACCGGGGTCTGTGATTGATGAAGAGGGTGATCCAGATCGATTGGTTACAGCAATTACATGTAAACGAGGAGTAACACTCATGGATATCACATCATTACAAATGCTTGGTGCTTATGGCTTTTTGGGAGCTGTTTTTGCCGACTTTGAGAAGAATAAAGTATCTGTGGATGTTCTTGCCTCGTCAGAGGTTTCAATCTCAGTTACACTAGATAAGAAACAAAATGATGATGATGTTGAGAGCTTATGTGCAGACTTGAGAAACTTTGCCGAGGTTCAATTACATCAAAAGAGGGCTATCCTAACTTTGATATGTAGGGTTGGACGAAGTTCAGATGTGTTGGCAACTGTTTTCCGTTCTTTCTCCGCCCATGGAATACAAGTTGAGATGATGAGTCAAGGAGCATCAAAGGTTAACATCAGTTTTATCGTTAGAGAAGATCAAATTGATGATGCTGTATTAAGGTTGCACTCATGCTTCTTTGAAGACAAGTGTGATGTAGGAATGATTGAAGGCGGAGATCTTAAAGAACAATAGAGTCTTATACTTGCAAGCTAGTCAATATCTACTTGTACTACTTTAAGAATCTTAGCACTACCTCTTATTTTAATACCCAAGACTAGCATCTACTGGATTCAGTAGTTGATCTCCGAGGATATATCTCGGCAATTGCTCATTAACAAAGAACTCAGTCGCCTCCTTCATGA
>Ga0075439_15172_pt1 | contig 17840 bp, 15 predicted proteins | sample MintriSingleCell_FD_74264 | JGI IMG/M metagenome (GOLD analysis project Ga0075439, IMG submission 74264) | Marine eukaryotic communities from Monterey Bay, USA to study complex ecological interactions - Minidiscus trioculatus JGI Plate_4_G5... | ecosystem: Environmental > Aquatic > Marine >... | reverse complement strand
CCATGATATTGGTGGTATTATGTATTGCAAAGAGGTGATATTGAGAGGCTTAGTAAATTCATCATGTTCAGCAATAGAATATAAATAATTAGCAATGAGGTAGCGGTATCCTAATTTTCTACTCTCATAATTTCTTGCTATTTGCGTTATTATGTGAAGTGTTTGGCTCATCCTCTCACACCTACAACAAACTGCTGGCAGTGGGCTATTGGTAGCAGTGATAGTACGGTTGCCTTGGGTGTTCATCGTGTGGTGGCTGTGTCAATCGTAGCGGCATTAATTGAGAGGAAGTAGAGAGATATAAATTTGCATTGCAAAAAATTTGTCGGTGCACCTAATATTTTGTTGGTGATAAGTGATATACATCCCTCAATTGGTAGTGATAAATTTATATATTGAAGCAGCCCGCATTGTATTCTATTGAATAGTACCTTTTGTTAGGAGTTAGTGCAGTGAAGAGGTATAGAAGTTATGAGCACTACATCAGAAACAGAAACAATGTCTTTATGCGCCAATTGTGGCAAGGGAGAAGATAGTAGTATCAATCTAAAATCATGCGCGGCATGTAAATTGGTTAAATATTGCAGTAGAGAGTGTCAAATTGCACACCGATCTCAGCATAAGAAGGCATGTAAGCGGCGAGCAAAGGAATTACATGATGAGAAACTATTCAAACTACCGCCACCATTAGAAGATTGTCCTATCTGTTTTCTAAGAATGCCCTGTATAACTTTAGCGCAGGTATACACGGCATGTTGTGGAAAGATATGTAGTGGATGCGTCCATGCGGTGGCTAAGACTGGTTCAGAACTTTGTCCCTTTTGCCGAAAACCCTCTGCTATATCAGATGATGAACTTGTCAAAAGATATAAGAACCGCGCAGAACTGAATGATGCCTTAGCTAGCCGTAATCTGGGAAGTTTTTATCGTTTAGAGACGTATGGATTTCCTCAAAACTATGCTAAGGCGTTAGAACTATATCATCGGGCAGCAGAGCTAGGTGATTCTCAATCATATTATTCTATTGGCAATGCATATGAGTTTGGTAGAGGAGTAGATAGAGATGAAAAGAAGGCTATCCATTACTGGGAACTAGCAGCTATGGAAGGAAATGTAGATGCGATCTTCAATTTAGGAGTAATTGAAGGTAAGGCAGGTAATATGGATAGAGCATTAAAACATTTTATGAATGCGATTGTAGGTGGATATGCAGATAGTTTGGAGAAAGTTCGAGACCTATACTCGTGGGGATATGCAACAAAAGAGGATTATACAAAAGCACAGCAGGCATACCAAGCATATGTAGATGATATTAAGAGTGATCAGAGGGATGAAGCTGCCGCATTCAAAGATGAATTCAAATATTATGAGACTATATAGAATGGATGTTCAGGTTGATGATGCAGGGAGGTCGGGAAGTTTATCCATTGATGGGATAAAGTTACACCTTAACTTATATGTACACGAGCATATGCCGCCCTTGCCCTAGTAACAAGGAGAATCTTTACCCTTTCGTCTCCTTCCACTTCCGTCCCTAAATGATATATATCATTCGACTCCTATCCTCTCTAGAGATATTATACTGTCTTAGCAACCGGGGAAGTAGCTCAAGATCTTACGCACTGTTAGTTCAAAAGATAAGAAATGGTACCTATGAGAAGAGAAGGATAGTAGAGATTAGTAGAGACGATGAGTCCTTGATATACATACTGGCCTCGTGACGGTATCCTTCTCTAATTGTAGATACACCACTTTCTACCCTTGATGGGTTGAACATGAATACAAGGTGATTCGTAACTCCTCAACTCAGTCCTTGCACGCAGTGGTTCCTTTAGTTTTAGAGCTATTCATCTAGATAGAAGAATCAGTTTTACTAATAATATCAGCATCCCTCTGATCACTCTTCATCTCCAGATTACCTAGATAAGATTTTGGGGAATCAGCATAATCATATTTCGTTGCATGCCATTCCAGTACAATTCTACTACTAAAACTGAGCTATCCATGAAATTGCAAGAGCGCGTCTACAAGCCAGATTCGTAGTATTTGTATTCGTCACTAAATGCGACGGCTTCATCCCTCTGGTCGGTCGTAATCTCAACGAGATATGCTTGATATGACCGCATTGCTTTAGTATAATCATCTTTTGTTGCGTGACTATCGAGGTAAAATTTCTTAATGTTTCCAAGAGAGTTTAGATTCCCATCGTTCACTGCAATCATCCAATGCCTTAATGCCCTTTCCAACTTACCTGCCTGCCACTCCTTGCATCCTAGATTGTTTCTAGCTTTAGCATCCCCTCCCATGGCCGCTAATTCCCAATAGTGTTTAGCCTTCTGCTCATCTCTTTCCACACCTCTTCCATCTTTATAAGCAGTACCAATAAGGTAATATGATACTTCATCACCAAGCTCCCCTGCACGATGCCATAGTTCTAATGCCTTGGCAACGTTTAGAGGTAATCCAAATTCTCCTCCAGAATAATAACATCCCATACTATAGATTGCATTAGCATCATTCAGTTCCATACGTTTCTCATACCGTTCTGTCAACTCCTCATTAGAATAAGGGGGTGGAGTTCTGCAAAACGGACAAATATCATGCTCTTTTTTAGTAGCCCTTGATTGAAAACCATAGACACATCCTGTGCATATAACTTTTCCACAGCATGCCATATACATTATTCCCCTACCTAGATTTGGCAATCTTACCATGCAGATTGGGCAATCGTCCATAGGAGGAGGTTGTTTAAATAACTTTTCGTCATGTAATTCAGCTACTCGTCTCTCGCACTCTTTCTTATGCTTCTTCCGATGCTTCTTCTTACATGCTGCATTGCAATACATAACCGACTTGCATTTATGGCATGTGTTTATAACATCACTGCCTTCCTTACCACAGTTCGCACATACATTAGACGAACTATTTTCTTCTGATGTTGATGTGTTGCTCATGTTGCTGCTCATATCTTTTGATCAATTTTAGTTGTCTCCGCTACTACACACGATACTAACCAATATGATATGACACTACTAAATATATAATATACCGGCGGACGGTACTGTTTTACTATTGTCAAGGAGATAAGAAGAGATTGTCTATATTCCTCACAAATTAAAAAAATATAGACTTTATCTACCAAACCACCAATCGATAGAACGTCAAATAAACTGATATATTGTCTATACTTTCTATACCAAACCTCTTATTGTGTATGATATGGTTAGTATACCTTTTCTCCAAATCGTCACTTAAATTAATGGGTCAAGATTTGGGATTTGGAGAAACCTTAAGGACTTTACAACATGAAAACTGTTAACTGTTGGGATTTGGGGATAAGGACTTTTACAACATGAAAACTGTTTCATCGTTAATATTGTTGAAAAAGACTATGTGCAGTATCAGCCAATCTCTCTCCTCTGCAGTAGTGGTGGGTGGACAATAGTTTATTGGTAGTAGTGTTCGAGTATTTACAATATTCGTTGTGTGGTGTCGTTTGTCGATATCAAGCAGTGAATAGAGATATACCACAAGTTCTATTGCTAAAACTCAGTGCACCTTATTGCTTTGGCTCATAGATGTACCATTATCCCTCGTGCATTGACATATTCGGTATATTATAAACGTAGTAACATTTTGGATAGTAACTTTTCGTGGGCTACAGGTAGGCGTATAGGCAAAGAGAGAGAGAGAGATACAGAAACATATCATATAATATGAGCAACACATCAACATCATCAGAAACTACATCAACTTGTGCCAATTGTGGCAAGAGTGAAGAGGCCAGTATCGATCTAAAATCATGTGCGGCATGTAAATTGGTTAAATATTGCAGTAGAGACTGTCAAATTGCACACCGTCCCCAACATAAACGAGAATGTAAGAACCGTGCCGCTGAGTTGCATGATGAAAAGTTATTCAAACAACCAGCTCCATTAGAAGATTGCCCTATATGCATGATAAGATTGCCATCGCTAGCAACGGGACGGACATATATGGCATGTTGTGGTAAAGTCGTATGTATTGGATGTGTTCATGCCGTTCAATCAACATCAAAAGGCCATCCTCTTTGCCCTTTTTGTAGAACGCCAATGCCTGATTCAGACGAGGATATTATCAAACGATACAAGAAACGAGTGGAGATGAATGATCCAATAGCAATACAAGAAGTGGGATTCTTCTATGCCTCGGGGAAATACGGATTTGGTCCGAATAGTGCCAAGGCTTTAGAACTGTTTCATCGGGCAGGAGATCTTGGATTTACTAGAGCATATCATAATATTGCCTATTGCCATAAGGATGGTATCAATGGTCTGGAAAGGGATCAGAAAAAGCTTACACTTTACTTGGAATTAGCCGCTACAGGAGGACATGCAATGTCAAGGTTTTTCCTAGGTGGGTTAGAGTTTGAGGCGGGCAACTATGATAGGGCAGTGAAACACTTGATGATTGCAACCAAGGATGGGGACTCTGACTCTCTTGAGTTCATAAAGAAATTGTACAAGCGTGGAAATGCAACCAAAGATGATTATAACAATGCATTACGTTCTTATCAAGCATGTCTTGATGAGATCAAGAGTGATCAGAGGGATGAAGCTTCTGCTGCAAGGGAAGAGTACAAATACTACTGATCGACTTCAATGGACGTTCCGGTTGTTATTGCAGGGAGGGTAGAAAGCTCATTTATTGATAGGGGTAAAGTTAGTATTACACATCTTTTATGAACACGAGTATTAGACCCCTTTCATCTCCTAGCCGTGACATATTTTTTTTGTGCACAAGATATGCACATTTTCTAGCTACATCTTTCCCACTCTTCTCATGTACTACCTCTTTCTTCAAACTGATTGAACATTGCATAATCTTTAAGAAGACGCTGATCATTACAATTACTGTACTTCTTGCAACAGCAAGTTCCGTGACTTCTTTGTTCAAAGGCATGTTCTTAGATATACTTCATTTAGCTAAGTACTAGCCGGATAGAAAGAATGAGTAAAGAGATTGAGTTGAAGAGCCCGCCCCTATTATCGATCTGATTATGCGGTGCTGACAATGATTAATTACTACGATGGATTCTTCAATATTAGTACTCTCTTTGTTGTGTAAGTGGTTTTGTTTTATCATTGGTGTTTTGAGAGAAGTACAATCTCTGAGTACGTGTTCTTGCAAAATTATATGTTATGAGTGTTATATACCTAATTCTCTGATAGCATATGTGTACGATGAGGAGATAGTAATACAGTTCAGTATCTATGTTTGATGTTCAGATTGTATGTTTTGCAAATGTGATGTCCGTATATTGCAAATCTTATGCAAGATACTTAAGGTGCATCATAAACTTTGCTCTACACCCAATGCTTATCTTCTCACTTCTCTCTTCTCTTTATAGATATGGATCAGCAGCATACAAAGCATCATCCTATGCAATCCTCTCATCCCTAGTATACATTTTCATGTATTGGTACGGAACTACTCAGAATCCAGATTGGAATATAGTCAACGGTATTAATCCAGAACCACAAAGTAATGCATGGAATATGAATAATGGTGGTAGTAGGGTCAACAATAATGATACCGCAGATAAAGATATGTTTCAGGAAAGTCCGCGTTTGTATTATGTTTTAGCTGAATTACAATTGTCATTATTTAATTGCTCTTGCAAACCACATGCACTAACATATGTTCCAATCACTTCTTCTCTTTCATCTCCTTAACTGTGAAACGCGCATCTTCCAGGGATTTGAGTTATTAAGTCATCCATATCCTGTTAGTATTATTGTTACTGCTGTTATGTTTCTATTGAGTCATAAGGTTAACTTCTGTTACAATCGGGTAAGTTTCCTTTTGTTGTTTGTTGCAAATCCTTGTGCATATCTCTGTCATATCTCATGTCCACGTCAATTCAATTCCAATTGCAAATATATATCAGTATTGGGAAGCATGCCAAGCAATACATAACATGCAATCAAAGTGGTTAGATGCAGGTGTTACATTAGCTGCATTTCATATGCAATCAGCAACATATGATAGTATTAGACCACATTCCTTTGGTGAGAATCCAGAAGATGCAACGACTCGTGGTCGATATACAAATCCACATACTAGTCCATATTCCAATCCATATAGAGCAAAGAAGATGAATAACGATGACAGTCAGGTATTGGGTAGCATGGAAGAGAGTAGTCATCGTTTAAATGGCGGTGGAACTAGTCATCATGATATAGATCATCCAACCATTGATGCAACTATAACTTCAGACACTGGTTTCTCAAATAACGATGCACAACAACCAACACCAACTCCGAATAGAACTTTTCTAGATTATAGAAAACTGTCACTCCGTAAAAGAGGAGGTAATAAAAAGAAGAAGTCAAAGGTGGACGTGTTATCAATCAATGCATCAGAATCACAACCAGTAGAACCACTTCGTTCTCCTTCCCAAACAATCAATAATGAATTGAATAGAACACCACAAGTACCAGACTACTATCCCCAACGAACTATACACACACCGACAGGTAAAACAATACCAAGTGTACCATCATTATTCTTAGAACAGGGTGCACACTTTGTAAGTTTACTAAGTGCAGTGGCATTAACAACATTACGATGTGAAGATACAGATAGTATGAAAGCTCCATTGGTTGAGTTTATACCCAACTTGGAATGGCCACATTATAATTCCGATCATGATTCAGATATGAAGTTGTATGGTTATATAAAGAAATGTTGTGGAATAATACAAACTATTAAATACATGTTGGACATGTCACGAACAAAGTATAAACGGAGTAAGTATAATGCCTGTCGACCACTATCAGTAATTGGTGGAGTATCCAAGAATGAGATAGTGATGTTACAAAGAGCGCGCGGACAAAGTGCCAAGATGGCATTAGTAGTCTTTTGGTGGAATGAGTTTATAATTCGTGAACAGTTACATGGTTCGTTGGGTAACGTGGGTCCGCCGATCGTTAGTCGATTACAACAATATACTTCCGATGGACATTTGTGGTATAATGCCGCACGAAAGATGAGTTATATACCATATCCTTTCCCATTGGCACAAATGGCTACTATATTCGTAATACTTAGTGCCTTCATTATGCCAACATTGATGTTATCAAAGACTGAGATATGGTATGGATTCATATTGAATTACTTGACGGTATTATTGTTTGCTGGATTAAATGAGATATCAAAGGTGAGTTGGGAAGGAGGAGAAGTAGAGTGTTTGTGTGTACTGTGTTTCAACATTGGCACTCACATATTATCTATACTTGTTCAATCTCATCAGGAGCTCGAGTATCCCTTTCGAGCAATGCCAAATGATCTTCCGGTGAGTATAAAGATTGTTTGCATCATATTCGACTTCTTTGAACCGCTGCTTATACCTGAGATTGTTTTCTTCTACTGATCAAACCTAGTTAAACTTACATCAAGCCCAGTTCAATGAGGCATTAGTTACAATGTTCAGCGGGTACCACCCCGACTCATGGTTCGATGACACAAATGGAGATGCCTAGTTTAGGGATCAAGACAAATACCGTTTCTAGAGGGTACTACAATATGATAATACACGAGTATTAGGTTGGCTGTGGCTCTACAGTTTAATCGTCATCTTCGTCGGGACTCTCTTCAAATGACCACGATAGTATGTCATGCTTTTGCCACTTACGTCCAGTTGAGGCAGTGAGGCCGACATATGCTAAACTATCTGGCAAGTCAAGGAGGAGACTCAAGTTGATTGGAATTGCCAATAATGGTCGGTCTTCAATTATGCCCTGATCAACAAAGACTGCCAATGTGCCCAATTGTCTACCCTCTCCATTATCTTTCAAATACGGTATCAAATTAGCATTGGCTGTCATTAGTTCATAGTATCGATCTTCAACGTATGGAAGGTATTGAATCTTTGCCTCGTGTACCTTACCATCTGCAACATCGTATGGTCTCCAATAGCCTAGAGAAGTTGATTGATTAGAGCTATTCGGTAGTAGTGGACCTGCTGAATGAATAGAAATATGATCTTGAAAGATATCATCACTTCCTTGAGTGTTGACATTAGTCCAAGTGTCGAACTCGATGGCAATTGAATTTGTAATGCCTCCATAACCAAGTTGCTCACCATCTCCACCCAGAGCTGAGGAATCTGCTGGATCATCGTGAGCCACAAAGGCGAAACCATCTCCACCCAGCGTTCTACATGATCGGTGCAATGAATCGAAAAGAACATATCTTATGCATCAAAATGCAAGCTCTCGTCTTATCATCACAATATATTTATCTTACCTCTGCTTCTGTATCTGATTAAGTTTATACCGTCTACTACTTCTTGAATCTCTATATGCACTTCTTCGTCCTGTACTTGCCCTTCTACCTCCTGTACTAGTACCTCGTCCATTATTATTATTGGGTGGTGATTGAGTAGCAACCGCTTGGGTTGCAAATGCCATATTTATATCACGTTGTTTCTGACTTGTTGTTCTATTATCATTGTTGTAGTCGGATGTACCGTGGGGTAATAGGGGCGAGGAGAGATCAGATGATGCTGTTGAGCTCTTCTTTTCAAACCAGTTCACCATATTATTATTGTTTATATTATGTCACAGGTTTATTTTTTCTCTTTTAATGATAGTTTCTGAGTTTGTAAACCGTAGATCTTCGAACAATTATACTACTATATATTACTTCTCTTTGTTGTTTATATAATGATGCTCCTGCACGGAGTAGCGGCCTATCAAGACCATCTTGCCGCCCGAGAGATTAGTAGGAATGACAATCATGGTCACTCTGAATTTTTATGAGAGTTGATCGAGGATACCGAGGATACTTTTGACTTTAGCTCGCTTGCGAAGTCTTGGATAGTGAGAGATCAAGAGCAAGTATTGTAGATAGGTTTACCTCTCTCTAGAGATAGATGTGCACGATATAAGATATATATATACTTGTCTCATATTTGATCAAGGGTGTTGTAATTAGTAGTTTATAGACGTCTCGGTCTTTTCATATCGGGGTCGATATTGATTGAGAACACAAAATTAAGATAAGATTGCAATTGCAATTGATAGTCATTACCTCTCTTCTTATGCAACCATACTGTATCAAATAAACAGTAAAGAATGGTAAAACTGAGAAAGAAAACACATCACCCAGGTCGAATCCCCACCCAATTAGATAACAATGGTACAGTCCTAACACAAGTTGAAATAATGGAAAAACGCAAAAGAGATGGAAAGTGTCCATTTTGTGGATTAACGCAGACACATAAGAAGCCATTTTTGGGTATGTTGAAACCGTTGGTACGTCTATAGTGTGTGGTTTATGTGGGTGTATGATTTGTGTATGTTTGTGTTGATATAGTTTATGGGGTCTGATTGAGAATGTGCATATCTATATTGTGTGCAGTTTGTATAATTTGTATGGGGATGTGTGTTCGAGTGTGCTCGTATAGGTATTTGCTATTTGTTTTTGGCAGTAGTATGTGGTACTCTCTTTCTTGTTGGAAAGGGTTTTTAGTTTACTGCTTAAGTTGCACATTCCTAACATTCACATATACCTTTCAATCTTCTGCCTTCTCATTATAGACAATACCAAATCAAGTATACAAAGGGAAATGTTTAAAGTGTATGTCAATGATGCAGGCATGTAATGAATTAAATGAACCATACCGTATGGGTGGGAGAGGATCAATTTCAATGCCTAGCCCAACATCGACAAATACTTTTCATCCAACAACAGCAATGGGAGACTGTGATGTTAGTAGACAATATGGTTCAGCTGTTAACAATGTTAATCTGCAGCGGGATGTGGATGATGGTAATGGTCAGGAGTATTATCCCCGCGATCCTCGTGCTGTTCAGGGAAGAGAAATGGGTACAAGGCCAGCATCACAGCAGCAACAACAGTACCCCAATCCGAATAACAATCACGGGAACGAGGCAGCCGCTGGATCAGGGGAATACTTTGATCAACAACATCCAAACGGTGTACCAACCCTAGTAGGATCAGCATCAGGGTTTAGAGATGACGTCTCTGTAATAAGTATGGATCAAACTATAATGACAAATGATTCGGGTGGGTCATCCAATAGAAGGAATATTGAGAATGAAATGAGTTTAGGTAAAATTACAGAGGATAATGAAATGAATAGTAATTCTCAAGAAAAGATGGGCAGGGGTGATGATAATTTTACAAATAAACGATCAGCATCGTCGAATGGTAGCAGTGTTGCCAATAATAGACCGGGTTGTCATTCAGTTGGAGGGGAAGAAGCGGGGAGATATAATCGTTTATTGGAAAGAAAGGCTGCCGCCGCTGCTAATGTGTCGCCTCCTACTTCCCCGGGAGGGTCTAGTGATAAAAAGGTATCTTCCAATAAGGATGACACTACAATGCCAACGAGAGGAGCTCATTCTGTTGCCGCCGAAGATGGGGGTAGATATAATCGTCTATTGGAAAGAAAACTTGCTGCTGGATCGGATGCTAGAAGAGGTGGTGCTGGTGGTAGTAGTCAAGCACCGCCCCAAGCTGTTGCACCCCCGTCACCCCATTCATCTCCCAATAACGAAACCATGTCAGCAGCAAGAGGTGCTCATCCACTCGATCGATCAGAAGAAGGAAGATATAACCGTCTATTGGAAAGGAAACTCGCCGGGGATGCGACTACAAGAGCTACACCTTCTACTGAAACTAACCATGTGCACTTTAAAGACACTAACAATAATGACAAAGCCTCCCTATCGACGAGACCTCAGCCTACCCGTGACATGTCCGAACGTATTCGTGAAAAGCTGGCGTCATCATCTTCGACTGGCCATGTCCGATCTCACAGCGAGGGTAATACTATATCACCATCATCCACAAGTCCCAGCCAAGGACATGTTAGATCACTAACATCAGATGCCACAACAACAACGAACAGTGATATAGCCAGGAATCTATCTCGCTTGGACGAACAAGAGGAGAAGAGAAGAAGAAAGATTGCAGAGCATGATGACATGATGTCTAAACGAACAATGAGTTCTGAAGAAGCGCAGGATGACTTCCATAGACGGTATTCTAAGAAAGTTGCTTCCGCCGCCAAGTTGGCATCCTCTTCCGTAGATGATAGTACAAGGTCAGCAGATTCAAGGCCTGGTGTACAGAGTGTTGGCAAGGATGATAAGTACATTAGTCTATTAGATCGGAAGTTAGCAGGTTTAGATGTAACTTCCGATACTCATCAAAGGGATAAGGCACATCTTCGTCAACCAACTACTGAATCATCCATGTCAACTGAGGATGAAGCACGGAGCATAGTAGATGGATGCTCTACTTGTAGTGACTTGATAGACATCTTGAAGCGATCCTCGGATGATAAACCTGTTGTTTTAATGGCTCTTGGGAGACTCAGAGATTGCATGTTAGTTGCCCATGGACTGGTTAATACTGAAGAGTCGGGAGATGGGCCACCGACTGGTTCAGAGGTAGCTTTTGCTAGCAGCGGATGGGCAAAGGTTATGATTATGGTCCTATCTGCTAATACCTCGGATGTCACAGTTCAATCTGAAGTTCTACAAACATTATGGGAGATTGTTACCCTCCACCCACGCTACACGTCTGACCTAATGAATGCTGATACGAAACAAATCGTATCCACAATGGAAACACATGATAAGGAAGAAGCCATCCAAGAATATGGATGTGGCCTCTTTGCTTGTCTAGCCATGAGTCAAAAGCATGCTCTTCGGCTTCTCAGCATGTATAATGGAAAGTTCATTCAACTATTAATGACAGCTTTACAGTTTAAAGGTCGACGGGGTAATGTGCAAGTGAATGCCTTAAAGGGGCTGTTTCTACTTTCATCGGCATCCAATTCATCTGATCCTACAGTCTATTTCTCGAATAAGATGGGTTTGTATGCTGTGAAAGATGACCAATGGGGAGGAGATCCGTCCGTAAATGCAATCACCAACACTCTGGATATCATGAAACATCATTTGACTAACGCAAATGTACAGATACATGGGAATAAGTTATTACATTCTGTATTCGCTCCAGATGCCGTTCAAGATCAAGAAGTTGTTGATATACTACGTGGATTGACATTTCAACACATCGAGGCAGCCATGAAACATCATCACAAATCACAAGCATTTCATGAATCAGCCGTGTGTCTCCTCTCTAAGATGTCATGCTCGGGACGTGATTCAAGGTGCCGTGAGGCCTTCCTGCGTGTCATAGTTGAAAGTATGAAAGTGTACAAGAACTCAAGCATAATTGCATTACACGGGTGCAACTGTTTGGCATCCATGTGTGCTAGATCTGAAACATTACTAGATTCTCAACCCGTGGCTGATAGTATACCCCTGATCATCACACTCATGAAGACCTTCCAAGATCATATTGCTATCCAATCAGAAGCATGCTCGGCACTAGCTACACTCTGTACATTCTCACCATCAAACAAAGAGCGTGTCCATCACAATGGAGGTATCGATACAATCTCTCGTGCCTATGATACATTTAGTATGAATAAAGAGCTGTGTTTGGTCACCAAGGTTAGAGCCTGTGTTACCTTAACAACCCTGGCAGTAGATCCATTCACCTTATCGGATATGGAGGCAAAGGGAGTCATAACAAAGTTTGAAAAACTACATAAAGAAGGAGAACAAACCATGCCTCGTCAACTGCAACATGCCATCCAAGGCTTGCTTTCCTTGGCACTAGACGGAGATAATACAGATCGTAAACTTGTTTTTCGTGAGGATATGAACGAGGAGGAAACAATAGATTGTCTTCGAGCAAATCTTAGAATGATATTCACACCAGAATTTACACCGAATAGAGCTACGTACTTGTGTTTGAACACCCTCCGGTCCATCAAGCTATACCCAGAGTCTGTCAGTATCCATGAAAACGGGTGCAAATTACTCGCTTGTCTGTTTGATATAGCATCTGATGATGATATGGCTCGAGGGGGTATGATATCAGAAGAGTTAGGAATCATACAAGAGTTGAAAACATCCTTGGCACATCACAAGAACGATCCCGAGAACGCCGCTGCCATATTATCAGCTCTTCAGAATTTCTGTACCTTGTTATCCATGTTGGAAGAGGAAGGTTACTCGACCTCGGGTGTAGCAACCAATGATGACTTGGCTAGATGCTTGAGTATAGAGATTAGTATCCTTGAAGTATATCATGATAATGAAGACGTATTGGAACGAGTAACCGGAGCATTATGGGCTCTATATACCTTGAAAGAAGGATTAGCATTATCAAATGACATTACCAACAACGTTGGATTAATAGTTGGGATTATCAATCGGTTCCCTGGTAGCGATGATTTACTTATTCACTGCATCGGTATATTGGGATCATTCTTCTCCGTGTCAAATGATATCATGAGTTTCATCAATGCTGAACTCATCACGGCTCTTCTAAGATTCATCGAAGTCTCTGCTGATAATGTAGATGCTACTGATATGATTGATTCAGCCGTCAACATTATTCTCGCCCTTTCCAATAAGGGATATACTGCAAGTAAGTTTTGTTAGTTAGGAATGTGTATTCTTATATCTATACCATTACTGATCTCATTTCTCATGCCTCTCGATAGTTACAACTCTTCTTAGCAACGAACAGCTAATCCCAGCAGTCGTCGGTGCGATGTTCAAGTTCCCAGAACGAGCATCACTACAAGGTGCTGCCATAGATATCCTCTCTAATATTGCCTTGGACAACTTCCTTAGGCAGGATGTCTGTCAAAGAGGAGGAACGAGCAGGATTATCTCTGCTCTTGACAATCCTAAGCTTAAACAAGATCCGACGGTTGTATGCAAGGCTTTTGCAGCCCTTTCCAACCTCATTAGTGGTGCCTCTGTTGAAGTCCTTCAAAATCAAGACCTACCAGCCCCAAAGATCTTCGTTCAAGCAATGGCGGCACATCCTCAGAACCTACCAATTCAAGTGGGCGGAGCTTATGCATTATGTAAGTCAAAGTATCGTCATGTTTGTGTATTGAAAAAGGTATTCTCTTTGGTATCCTTCTTATTCTCATCTACTTACTTGTTCACTACCGTATCTTTACCCTTCTTCCTTCCTTACTCACAAAACATACTAGGGGCACTATCTGCAAGAGATGACTCATTTAAAGAATACATTGTCAATAGTGGTGGTATAACTACTATCGCCGAGGCCATGACTCGATATCCTGCATCAAGACAAATGCAAGCTAGAGGGTTTGTTGTAATGTGGAGCTGTGCCGCAGGCTCCGGGGTGCCTAAACCTCTCAAGGTCAGGGTAGGCCAGTGTGGTATTGTACCAGTAGTGAATGGTCTAAGTGCTCATATAACATCTGAGAAGGCCTGTGAAGATGCTCTGGGCTGCATTAAGTGCTTGTCTACCGTACCCCAGAATAAGGAGTTGATAGATGATAGGGCTGTGGATCTGATATATGCCTGTATGCTACTTCATTCAGAGAACTCCACAGTTGCCAAGGCCGCCTTGGCTGCTTTATGTAACGTTAGTGTTAACGTTGATACCAATCAAGTAACAGAAATCACCAAAGAAGATCTTGATGCAATAGTTCTCGTCATGAGAGCTCATCAAGATGTCAAGGTAGTTCAAGAATCAGCCATCATCCTTCTTAGAAACTTTACCTTCTTTTCCAGCAATGTTGAGTTAATGGCGGAGACGCCATTTCTAGTGAACCTTGTCCGCTCAGCCATGGCTAAGCACAACGATCTCTTCCAAGGACGAGCGGAGGAAATACTTCGTTGTCTTCCAGAGCCGGGCCAGTAGATGGAGTCCAATAGATATAGAATAGAAACATGTACTTAATAATTGTTTTAGAAGAGATGTCAACTATAATGGTAACTCTGTCTACTTTAATAATATTCCATAATCTTAAAGTTCTTTTTCATCATCAGAAGAGTCGTCTGAGGATTCCTCATCTTCTGACTCATCATCATCTCCATTCATCGTGTCCAATATAGCCTGTTCAAGTTCAAGTGGCTCAACACCCGAATAACTTTGAATTGTTCCACCAGGAGATACAACATAGTATGTTGCAAAGTTCCATGTGATCTTAGGAGGTCCTGCCTTTGTCTTTAAGTAATGATAAACTGAATGAGCATCAGCACCATTAACATCAACTTTGTCCATCATTGTAAACTCTACTCCCTTCTTTTGTGCAAACCTTTTAATCTTTGTACATTCTTCTGGTCTGTTTGGATAGAACATTAGTGTGTTGATAAACATATAATATGTGAGAGGGAGATATAGTATGTAGATCAGCCCCAAAATGAGACATATGATAGTGATTGCAGATATTCATAAAACTTACTCCTGTTCACCAAATTGATTGCATGGAAAAGCCAATATGTTAAACCCTACCGGAGATGATTTGAACTTATTGTATAGTTTCACCAATCCGTCATAATGTGACTCCGTGTATCCTAATTTGTGTTTTGTTGATCAATAATTCATATCATTGTATCCCCCGATATGTAAGCGATGAATTGCAATATTGGTCAGTATTTAGTATGCATGATAATCCAATATAACAATAATCCTATACCAAAGAATACTTACCACAATAACTAGCAACATTGGTAATAACAGTAACTTTACCCTTGAATTCATCAAATTTTATAGTTTGTTTATCAATATTATCTGCTTCTAATTCAAAGAATGATTTAATATGTCCAATCTTCTTTTCTGGGTAGTAGTATGCATCAGAGTTATGATGTGTGTTGATCATACATAAGAGCATGATAAGTTGAAGTAAACTGCTAACCATACACAAAATGATATAGTACACATCTTGTGCACAAAATTTCAATCTATTGCAAATCATATACCCCAGACGATACCATATACAGTATTACCACAACAAAAAAGACTCACCAATCTCCACAGCCATTTCTCTATCAGCTTCAGCAATCTTTTCACATGATGCTTTACAATTTTCCAACATATACTTTGGATTTAGAGAGCATTCACCATTTGCTGCCCATCCTGAACATTCGTCTACTTCATCGTATGCTGCTGATACTGATACGATTCCGCCGCTGCCATATTTAGTACTGGTGGTAGAGAGGTAGGATAGGAGTGCTGTTAGGATGAATGCCTTCATTGTTGGCTGTTGTTATTAGGGGGCTTTTAATGGCTTTGAGTTAGGTGTTTTCACCAACTTGAGGTCGTTCGATCGCCATATTAATTCCCTAGGAGAGGTGTAGATACGATTTGCATCGTATCTACACCTCCTGTAAACCCTGCAGATGGACGTCAAAGTTGTTTGATCAAGTGTGGATTGGCATAAGGATATTGAGAATTGTGTTTGATTCAGAGAAACTGTGTTCCTTGCATGTAAGATGATTATTGGGTGTTGAATCTAATGTAGATCCGGCAAGGAATTTAATTATAATTAGTCATGTAACTAACCCTGTCTCCTAGGGCGGGGGTAACTAATACTAATAGGCAATACCAATTTGCCTATCCGCCTAACTAATTTCGATATACCCAATTGTTTTTCTTCTAATCCACTCAAAACTAATAGGATCTATACAGGAATGATCCCCTTTTGAATACGTACACCAATACCATGTGTCCACATGGTTGCAACCCAACAATATTCACCCGCTAATCCATCTTTTAATATACCTAAATAACGTCCATTCTTGTATATACTAAGGGTACCAACATTTAAATCCAATAGCATTCCAATCTCATCACCATTGTTAAACCCTTCACTACCATTCCATTGACTACATTTCATTAATGTATTCATTATATTCCAATCATGCCAAAAACATCTTCCTGGTCTATTACCGACCATGAGTGAACAGTAGTTTACTTTTATATTACTTCCATTAATATGATTTGCTGATCCCCATCGTTCTGTACTTTCATGTATAAGGTCAGGAAAGTAACCTGGATACATTGGATCGAATGATACTAATCCTTTCTTATCCCGATTCTTTAATGGTCGAATGATACCAATCCGTAGATCACCATCTCCCTCTTTAGTGAAAGTTGCATAATGCCGTCCTGCTCGCATGACATGTTTGCAAATTGCCGTGTTTGTCTTCTTCTTATTACCCAATAGTTTTATATGTGATTTGTTGTTATTAACATAACATATTGGATCTGATATTGCTCGTCCGATTAATTGGTTGAATATACGTGGTGCTCTATACTTTTCCAACTCTGAGTATAGTTCAATGTAACTTTGATTAGCCATCTTTGGTAGTGCTTCTTTCTCTTCTTGTTTTGCATTGCACATAATTTGATGTGCTGTATCTTCTATTAGAGACGACCCCGTATCATGAAGATGTCTACTGCCGAATCGTCGACATGTTAATGCTAGATTAACAAGGTCCTTGGAGCAAAGGAAGGATGCAAATCGTATAACTATATCATTATTGAATGAGTCCATTGATGGCAATAGATCTTTGTCTCTAATTCTTCTTCGTTTGTGGCATCCTATGTTATATAATAAAACCTGCTCTATCTGCAATACTGACTCGTTGTGTAATTATCTTCTTCCGCTTATAATACACAAGGGGATGAATCTTCATGGATTGCTTGTGACTTTGTCAACACTACTACTTTTTGAGATCTTCGTTTGATCGCCAATTCCTTGGCGTGAAAAACTAGTTACACTGATAGTTTCACATAATTCAGATGATACGAAGAACCAAAGATTGTGTGTTGCAAAAGTTTTAACTTTGCAGTTTCTGATTGTGATTGCAAAGATATTGCAAGCAGTACAAATACAAATTGAAACAATATATCATGAATAATAACACTGAGGAACCTGATGCAAAGAAAAGAAAATCTACTACTCATAGTGA
>Ga0075439_11872_pt1 | contig 17930 bp, 17 predicted proteins | sample MintriSingleCell_FD_74264 | JGI IMG/M metagenome (GOLD analysis project Ga0075439, IMG submission 74264) | Marine eukaryotic communities from Monterey Bay, USA to study complex ecological interactions - Minidiscus trioculatus JGI Plate_4_G5... | ecosystem: Environmental > Aquatic > Marine >... | reverse complement strand
AATTGAATAAGTATTCTCATACCATATACTGTATATTCATCCATATATATTAGAACTACTCACCTTGATATAAATATGCTTCAAATTCATTTAAACACTCGGTAAATTCTACTATATCATCGACATCTTACAGAAGAGATGACAATAAGTTGTTGTGTGTAGTATAAGAAGATTTAGAAATGAGAAGTTGTGTCACAAAAGATGCTGCACACAACAAGAAATGCATACCTTCTTTCATAGATTTCAGCACTTTGGATATTCCATACATATGTGATTTAGTCCCTTGCGTACCGAGATATAATCGTACATTATCCCCGCCAGTCATTGAGATCTCATCATAGTTTGACAATAAGTTATCAATATCTTTTATTGCAAGAGCAAACCATTCTCGGGCCTTAGAGCTATCGCCACTGAAAGCTTGTAAGGAAGGAGTTGACTTATCCATTAATAATGCATCTGCTGCAAATGAAGGCTGTGGGATAGTAATAATAGTAGCAGCAGATATAATTGATTGTATAAATACTCGTCTCTCATAATTATACTTTGTTTGATGCAATTGCAATTTTCTTGTATCATAATATGATGATGTTCGATATATCGGTATAATAAATGCTACTGCCTGTTCAAGAGCAAGAAGAAGAAGAAGACATATCAAAAGAGAAATGTATAGCATGGCGATATAGATGGACTCCTTCCTTGGCGCTATAATTAACAACTAATAACAAGTTGATTTAAGTTTAGAAGTAATGTTATGCCTTATCCAATAGGTTGCTATTAACCAAGCCGTAAGTAATGACGGCTTTCGAGTTAACTTCGTCAGGGTGATTATTTGCAAAAAAATGAGCTCGATTTGAGTAGGACCTGTGAGACTCTAATTTTCATTTTGTGCATAAGATGTGCACTTTTATTGATTCGACTCTTGCCGCTACCTTCACAGTGTAGTACTCGAGTATCTTCTAAGATACTTGACTCATTATACGATAATACAGTTGTTTACGCTCCCTTTGAGCTTCGCAAGCTGTACTTGAACAAACTCCCTTCTTCCCATTAGCTTTCAGTTGCTCGTAAATATTTCTCAAGCACTGACAACTATTCCTCCTTAATAAGTAACGTACTGCCTCTCGAGGTTGGTCACTAATCAAATCTCTGATTATCCCCATTGTCTTAGGGTTGGCGGTATAAAGAGAATGAAAGTAGAAGGTTCCTGTCGTTTCTAATGAAACTATGGATAAGGTAATATCGATAGCCTCTTTGGGTTTACCAATCAATAAATACTGAGTCGCTAGTGCTACCAATTGATCAGTTACCAGGTCCAACTCCTCTACTTTGGTTGTTTTTGAGTCAATGACACCCCTGTCATGAAGGAGACGAGAAATCAGCTCTTGTCTAATGGCAGGATGATCGCGGTCTATGTCCTCGCAGAGCAATGAAAATTGATGTTCAATTGAATATTTCAATGTATCATCATAGGCTTTTACAAAGGCCAAGGATGTTTGTGTTGGTTGCAATTTTGTATGATTGCAAGGCGGGGAGACAGAGAGTTCATTCAACTTGCTAATGAGATCTTCTTGAGTCAAAGTGGTCGTATTAGTAACTTGTGGCCTATGAGTAGCATTGGCGGCGGCTCTTCTTGCCCTTCCTTTGTTGCGTTTCCTCGATACCATTCTAGACAATCAGTACCTAAACGACGACGGAAAGAAGACCGAGTACTGTCGACAAGCTCACTTTACTGATTCAAACTGAACAAATGATAAAGTAAGTAGTACATACGATACGATACTTCTCCACAGTAATTCATTTTCCATTTATGGTATTAACGTAGAGCAGATGAATCTACTCCGTCGGGATGGATAGAAAGTAAGAATCTAGACGTAGCCGAGGTAAGTAGTAGTAATACAATCATATACCCCCTGAGTTGGCTAACAACTACTAACCTCCCTACTAACCTCCCTACCAACGGAATCATGTGGTGCTGCCACAACAAGAAGACACCAGCTAATGAGGATGACAAAAGCATAGCCAGTGTAGACTCAGGCAAGGATAGTATTCCGTTGCAAGAGAGGGTGAATAGCCAACTAAACGTCTTTTGGCAAGTCTCTTTGGAAATGTCCACTCGATGAGTCTGACGTACTTGGTAGTCATGTTGTTTCCTCGAGTAGGCTATGCCATCGGTTGCCTTGTCACAACTTTCGTAGTTTATTACCTCCATTGGCTTTGGAGCCTCAACTTCGAGGTTCTTGGCTTAGACATGTCATGAGAGGCGTACTCTTTGCTGCACTGCAAAACTACTCGGACTTGGAGAACGATGGTCAACAATCAAGTAGTAACAGTCAGCTAAGATTCCCAGAATTAACTTATTGCTGGTTTGAACAAGAAGACTCTGAATTATCTGATGTAGATCGTTGGTCATTCTATCATGAGTTGAAGACGTCAAAAGATAGCAACCCTGAAAGTTGGCTGATGTTCACTTTGTTAGATGACCTACAAGGCACAGATTTTCTATTCTTTGCAGTCCAAGCCTTGCATGCTGTCAGAAATCTAATGGACAAGTCTTGGCATCATCAATTTGGTAATATCATATCATCGTGTGGAGAAGCAACGGAGTTAGATGAAGAGGCAAAAGATATCTTTCTGCCGGTTGAAATATCCAAGGAAATAGCCTTTCAACTCTTCTACAGCGACAAGATCAAATCATCCAAGCTTGTCGAGGAGATATCTACCCAAGTAGAAGAAATGGGTGTAGACATTGACAACTCAGTATTATGGGGTGAACAGGTATTGCCGTCCGAACTAGACGAGGAGCCATCTCCAACGACCAAATCAATTGACTTATTTGCCTTTATCAAGATAGTGATGACAACATACCTTTCACACAAGAAGAAACAAGTGACGTTGATTCGACTCATGTTTGATACTGCCAGCAAAGGAGTGCTCACTGATTTCTACAATGCTCAAGATAGCAACAGTACGGTTTCTAGCGAAGAGGGACAGGTTAGTGTATCACAGTTGCATCAGATTCTCAAAACTGTCTGGAAGTCCACTACTCTTCAAGAAACAACACAGATCTATCGTGAGGCATACAACGTAATGTATCCACCATCTCAATGGAACAAGCCAGCTCCTGATGGTATTGACTTCCAAAGCTTTCTAATTGCCGCTGAAAGATATTCATTGTTTTCTCGATGTGAGTAATTGCAATAACATAATAAAAGTAGGTATTGTTTTTATAACTGATCATTATCATTAATAATCCATCTTATGTTCAATTTCCATGTTAATACTACCTAGTACCAAATAACCTTTTTAACTTATCCCCCAATAAATTAATACAAAATCTGATCTACTCATTAATAAAGCACCATTCCCTCTCATCCCAAACCATCCATCACTCCTGACTAATACTAACATACCAATCACTTCTTAATAACCAAAGGCCCCGTATTATCACCACTCTTTTTATTATGAGCAGCATGAGCACCATCACAATAAGGAAACTTCTTTGACCGCCAACAACGACAGTATGCAACAACACCCTTATCTGATTTCTTGACAGTATCTTCAATGTCCTTTAATGGACATATAGTTGCTACTTTAGCACTACCTTTGTCGATACCAGGATTGATTTGTCCACTCCCCTTTGGTGAGATGATTAATGATACAATGTAGTCAAGTATTGCGCCGATGCCAACCCCTAAAGCAACACTAACGGAGTCGAGGTTTTTAAAATAATTTAAGATATTATCTGGAATCATCTTTGTAGATATCTAATGTCGTATTGCAAATGTAAATATGATGGGTTGATGTATGTCAGAGATACTTAAAAATACCTATATCTTTGTAGAAAGTTGATTTGTTTGGAAAAGTCGGCGGGTATCTGATATGTCGTATTGCAAATCTTAAATCTACCTACTAATAATATGCCTAATAGAACTAACTGACTGTATATCTCGGGTTGCTTACAACTGTATCAAATCACTGCTAATGGATGATGGAAGATATGGTTGTATTGTAATCAAGTTGATGGGAGGTATCCTCAAATGAGGATAGGTATCCTATGCACCTGTCATGAGGAGGGCTTCTAACATGAACATTACATAAAGTTATGTATCACTATATATACAACCACTTCTCCCTCAGTCTGTTGTTATTGATTGATCGTCACCGACACATATTGGCTGGCTTCCGCATGCAGTTGAGGAAGATACAGCGTCAAGGACAGCTGAGATGTCAGCCTGTACTTTATTGTAGATCTTCTTACTCTCTTCATGAAGAATACCGATACGATCAGCACTTTTAGAACTGATCTCCTTCTGCTTCTCTTGAGACTGAAGAACAAAGTCGATGCTCTCTTTCGTATTCACGACAATCTTGTGATTCTCTCCCAACACCGACTCTTGAATCAACACAGCCTCCTCAAAGTAAACGAGACTCTTATCAAGCTCTTCCAATCGAAGATGAATCGACCCAAGGTTTGTGAGAGTCAACGCTATACTAAGAGGAACATGATATGAATCCTTCGGGTCGATATCCTTATTACCTCCAGCCGCCTCCTTCACAGCTTGACTCTTCTTCATCTTCATCAACTCACGTTGCATAGCCAAGGCATTCTCAAACGTTATCCTACTCTCATCCAACTCGTTCATTTCAAATAGTGCACATCCAATGTTATTCAACAATCTAACAATCAATGGATGATTAACACTATTCTCCAATCCCCATCCATTTGTCCAAGCCTTGGTACGTATACGCAACGCTTCCCGGAAGCTAGCCAAAGCCAAAGGAAACTCTTTCAACTCCATTAATGCCACGCCTTGTTGAGACAAGCTACTAGCAACGTCTAAATGGTCTTGTCCGAGCTTTTCAACACGGATCCGAGCGGCAGCGTCACATAATCGGACAGTTTCAATGTACTTATTACACTTCATACATACCACACCAAGATTATGCATGGCTACTGCACATTGTAACGACCGTTTGCCATGTCTTTCCTTCTGTCCTCGTAAGATTTCAGAGAATACTTCAATGGCTTGGACATAATTGGCATTTTGTAATTGTTTGTGGCCCAATTCATGCATGGCACGCAAATGTCTCCGTTCTGTAGATGTCAAGTGTCGTGTACAAGTATCTATGTCAATTGGTCCAGGTCGGCGTTCATTTGAGTTGATGGTGGCCACTGTATCATCATCTCCAATTGTAGTAGTTTCGGCTGTCAATGGAGCTGTAGACTCTCCATAAGAGAGCTTACGAGGAGACAATTGTTCATCAATTGATCCATTAACTCTTGCAAATTCCCCAATTGACCTTTCCCGATCTTCATCATGAAACTTTCTAACTGACGTAGGTGAACACTGCACACCTCCCATCATTATTTCTGAAAAGTCTTTCACTATTGTACCCTGAGCTTCATCTGACGGTATGCACATGTTATCCAATGAAGACGTCAATGCATCCGCTCCACTGCAATTATTCATACTTGAACTCTCTTCTGATTCGTAATTCTTGGTAACTTTAATCTTAACATTACCAAATGATACATGAGTCTTATCATCATTAACATTATTTGATATACCATTATTCTGCTGTTCATTGTACTGTTCCTCAAGTGCAGCTTGTTCATTCAATACTGCCATAGTTTGTGCAAATGAGTAGGATGTTGATGATTGTGTAGCTAAATTATGTTCATTCTGTGCCAATTGAATATTACTATCCAATGGATTGTCTGATTTCGTTTGAGCTTCCGCCAAGGCAGTTGCTCGTCGTCTTCTTCTTCGATACGATGACAATGGAGGTCGGGTATCAAAATGTGGCTTAGATTCACCAACTGTATCCAATACACTTCCATTACTACTACCTGATGTCATTATAATACTACCCCCACTTCCTCCTTTGACACTTCCGGGTGGATCATTTCCCCTCAGACTACTCCTTTTATTCCTTGAATTAGCCTTATTAGATGCCTTTGCCGTAGCACTACTCTTTGTAGTGAAAATTGTTGATGCACTTGATCTAAAGGTAGTTAATGAACGGAATGTTGATATTGATGCACCGGCTATTGAAGATTCATCGTCAAAACTTGTTTTATTCTTCTTTTTCTTCTTTTGTTTGGTTGAGTTGTGTTTGGTACTTAGAAGTGTGGATGAGGATGATTTGGTTAGAGATGAGGAGGGTGGCAATCGACTTTTTGTTGGTGCAGAATCTCGTTTGCTATTCTTTGCAGTAGATGAAGATCCTTTGGGAAGAGGTGAGGCACTCCGTGTACGAGCTCTTGACTTTTTAGGCTTTTGCATACCTGGAGGACGCCATTGCAATCTTATCTTTTTCTTCTTCTCCTTCTTGTTGTTAGTATCACCCTTCTTCTTGTCTTTTTGTTGTAAAGTTTTTGTGTGTCCATCGGCAGTAGCTGTAGACTTGGGAGTATCAGCACTACTCTCTTCTTTATTATTGCCACTGCCCTCTTCCGATACAGAATTACTACTACTACCCTGCATATCATACTCCATCCAATCACTTAGCAAAGTATTCATATCCTCTTCAAGATATTCGTTTTGGTAATGACATGTTGGCGGAGTGTTGCAACTTTTATGGTTAGTATTGGACATTGCCCGAACTGAGTCTGTTGGCGGCGCTAGGAGGAGAGAGGTTTGTTTATCAACATATACTCCTGGCGGTGTTGCAGCAATCGATGCTGAGGATTGTTGTGCCATCTTGTGTTGATAGTTAGCTAAATAATTGCAATCGATATATCGTTATGAGTATCTATATCGTTAGCTCTTTCGCTTTACTGCACACGATATAGTTAGTAAGGTGATATAATAGTGAGAGTAGTTACATCAAGCCGAAGATCATTGCTAGTACGACGAAGCCGCCAATGATCATATCTTGTGTGCGAGTTGCGAGATTTAATTAGGATACCATGAGAATATAAGAGGATACCAAGGTAGCATTGAGAAAAGCACATATGTTTACCTTTGTAGTCAGAAATCAGGAATAAATGCCATCGTACGGAGTGTCGGTTTTATGTCGGCATTCTTTTATTCATTGGACGATTGCCGCCAATCTAACGAGGGCAATAGAAACTTGTTATTGGGGTGTTGTGTATGAAGAGATAATCTTTGATGGGCAGTTAGCGGAGGTTATAATTAGATTAGTATATCGATTTGCTTAAAGAATATCACCAATACACAGCTCTAACATGAAAGTCTACTGTCTAATACTTCTCCTCACGTCTGTGGCCGCCGTCGAGCTAACCGAAGAAGATGAATTCCAAACCAAACTACGAGGGCTCAAGAAGAGGATCCATGGTTAGACGGCATAGGCAACTCTGGAAAGGTTTGTCGCGGACGAGAAGAACAAATACCCATTGCTTCTGTATTGCATTATTCAGATGATTCGTGTACAACACTTGATACAAACTCTACCTTTAAGGGATACTACACAAATCTAGATGCAACATCGGGAACTGCCGAGGCTGATTATAGATACTTCTGTGATCCTGAAAAGTTGAAGAACGGAGAGTATTCTCAATATGGTATAACACGATTGTCAAGTTGTTACTTTGACAATGGAGGGAATCTATATGCCCATCCAGTTGGTTTGTGCGCATCATTTGATATTCCTAGCGGTGCCACACTCTCTGTTATAATCACATCCATCAATCGAACGACCGGGGAAATCTCTGATGAAGTCTATTTCGGTCCTGAATGCCAAGACGATCCTATTGCTAGCAATAAGGATTTACCAAATAATGAATGCTTAAGCAGTACAGTCTCGGGAAGCTATCAATTTGTAATTCCTGATGCCGTCAACATTGCATGTATCAACTGAATGAATTAATTCGTTGGGGGAAATTAGCACATTATCGGATATGATTAAAAGTACATTAGTAGAAAGAAGTAGAGTATTAGGCAAGGGGTATAGTAGTAGAGGGTAAACTTATTGAATCTACTTTGTCTTTTCAAAGTAGGGCTAAGGTATATAGAATTCAATCAATGTGCCCTACTAATCTTCCTCTGATATAACTACTCCAATCAATCAAAGTAGAATGCCACTCCTTTCGGATTATGTGTAAACAAACTCTCCCCCAAACCAATCATCAGCTCCCCCGGTATAATTGATAATATTCTTATATCCTGATTGTTGAGCAATCTGTGCCGCTTGTTGACTACGTCCACCCATCTTACATGTAAAGACAAGTGTATCATCTTTCATACTTGGTTTGGGAAAGTTGAACTGACCCTCAAATGATTGTTCGTCCATATCAAATGCACCCATCATACTTAATTCTGGCAAAGGTAGGACATTAACTTTTTCTGACATTAAACCGGTGCCCATCATAATTTCATCTTGCCCTCTAACATCAATGACAACGTAGTTAGTATCACTGTTCTCCAAATTAGATATTATACCTGCCATTTCTTCCTTGTTGATTTGTGTTATCGTTGATGATGTTTGACTATCGTCACTACCAAATATCCTTGATGTTGATGTTGTTCGACGATACTGTGTTGGTATCTTCGGAGCTGTAGTAAAGCCACATACGATACTAATGAGAGATATTACTAGCAGTATTATGAAGGTATACATGGTGATAAGAGAGATGAATTGCCGCCTAATGGAGGGATGAGTAGTGGCGCGGCAATAACACCAGTTGACCCAGTATTTGGCGAGGCAACGGAATTCCCTAGACTTTTGATTTCCTTTGCGCCTGTCTTATATTAGACTTTGCAACTCTTCTTCTACCACTACCTACCACTTCTACTATGATACACGAAGAGCAAATACGGCAATTGTGTGCCATTCATACAGTGAATAATCTATTGCAACTCCCTGCCGATTTAGGTTATGACTCCTGTGAAATAACCTCGTCAACTTGCATTGATAAATCGAATGATGAAGTTGATACTCAATCGGATGGTTGCAAGCAACCAATCCAAGTAACACATACGTGGACTTGTCGTGGTAGAATAATACGTCGGTATAGGCAAAGTAATGAAGGTGGTATAAATTCCCCGTCAGTTGATATGACTCCGCAGGAAAGTGTAGACTTAGATACAAAATCAACAACAAATTCAAAACAAAATATTATATGGAAAGTTGCAACAAAAGAAGAGTTTGACAACATTGCAAAAGAGTTAACACTACGAGAGCAAATGTTAATGTCGGGAGAAGAAGACTTTACATTCCCATCGGGCATATCTAGCAACAAAGAGACGAGTACTAGTAGACAATGTCAAGCAAAACATAACTTATCATTGATGCAACAAATTCGCAGTCCATATGGGTCACCTTACTTTGGCAATTATTCATTAGATGTAATACAAGAAGCATTAAAGCGTAGAGGTGTCGAGTTGGAATTTTATCGTGTGTCAGATGACAATGATGTAACAACAATATATGATATCCAAAAGGATACTAGAAATAACGATACCACAACATCAACATCAAGCAACAAATGTCTTATTGGATTTGTCATCTATGAAAAGGAAGAGAATCAAAGAAGTGCATTATCACTATTAAGTCGAATAGGGAGTCACATCCCAGTTGTAAAGAACTTTTGTGGTATTGGTCAACATTGGTATGCAATTACAGGGGTACAGTATCAACAAATAAGAACCTTTGAGAAGAATGATGATACCAATAAGGGAAAAGAAGATGCAAATGATTCATCGTGGTATATTATTGACAGCAAGATAAGAGATATATCTACATTAGATACTGATATTGAACTGGTTAATCATTTGAAAGAGATACAGAAGGAAGGAGCTTTAGTCTTCCGTGCATTTATAGAGAGCTCTAAGTAAAGATAGTAAATGCATATCAAATCATTAGATTAGATCTTTACCCAGATATTATACACACTATTATTGTTTCTTTGTTTGTCATATGAGCTTACACTCACTAGTAAGGTATAACCTAGCACAATGATGGAGGTAACTCTTCTCTACTCTATACTTATATCTCCCGTCTCGGCTATCCATTTATTGAGTTGCCAATCTACACATTCATTCGCTACTAATGGGTCATTTCTAACCAACTGCTCAGCTGCTTCGTGGTCTTTAGCTGCAAATATCATCAATCCTCCGCCTCCAGGTCTATCATTCTCATCTACTCTATACCCACTCACAATAGTTTGTGGATTGCTCTCTCTTAATTTCCGTACCCATTCTCTATGTGCTTCTAAATGAGGTTTCACTTCTGGAAATCGTTTGCTAAATTGTTCCGTTTTCACAAACCAACATAGACCATCAGGTGTTGCATACAGTATCGATCTAGAGTGTTGTTGTCTTCTTCCAATGATGTTATCAGTTTGTGATATTGATTTAAGCCGCCGAGGAACAAATCCATTAACTACCGATAAAGATAATGATATTATAAAGAAGCAGGTAATCCAATTCATAGTATTATATCTATTTGCAATTTGCAAATAATACATCGCGATCGAGTAGTTACCGCCATCACTTGGCAACTATCATCCGGTATCCTTCATATCTTTTTCGACACCATCAAAATTGAATAGACTTTGATAATAGTTATCTCTATGCGCTACGCTATTGGTAGACTTTGCGGGTCATTCATATCAACTACAGCTATTAAAAGATCAGCATTACTCCTCCCGGCAACGAATACACAAAGAAATATGAGCACTCATCAACAACAACTTTGGCAACAACTAACCACTCAACTTGAGAAGAATATTAAACTCGAGGATGATAGATATCGTAAGGCTAGTGAACGAGCTTGGGAGATCAATTCGGCATTAGTAAGAAGTAATTTTGCATATGAGAGGGGTGATCTGAATTCTCAATCTACTGCCGATGAGGTGCTCGATAAACTTGTAAAAGATACCGTATCATGTAGTGATATGTATAACAATATCGTTCATGAGAATGGTGATGGAGAAGTAATCAAGGTACACGAGAGAGCTCCTCGTCTTGGAGGACTTAGTAACAAGATGGAAGATTATGCTCGAGTGAGTTGTGTGAACATGTGAAGTGATCATTCATGTGAACATATGTTCATAATATGATATGAGCAATGATATGAGTATTCATAATAAAGATGTGATATGTATTCAACTTTTGTCGATCTCATCTCATCTTCGAAGTGCTTTTCATTTAGTACAAAGCGTTTCATCACTTCCTAGCCGAAGAAAAGCTATTATCTCCAAATGCACCTTGCTTTACAACAGAGGAAGATCATCATAAAAACATTCTAACAGATGAGGAATATCTCGGTGGTGTCTGTATCGGATTATGTCATGATCTATCAAAGTATGGAGTTAAACGAGCATCAAATGCGGTGGATGATGCTGCAGCTGTACCCTTCATCAAAAAAGCTAGGGATGTGGTATCATTAATCCTCGAAGAGTTATTGCAATTTGATTTTAGGAATGGACCATTACGTCGAAAGTATGACAGTACAAAGTATGCATTGAAGACACTCGAAACAGTGTTATATGAGTTATCAGTTGCGGGTGCAGTCGGGGGACATAAGAGTTTGGTTGGAGAAGAGGGTGAACCTCCTGCAAAGAAGATTAAAGTTGATGAGGAAAAATTATCGTCGGGTATTCTGCCATCGAAGGAGATTACAGCTCTACGAGAAAGACTTGATCACAGAGACAAACTAAGGGAGAGTCTAATCAAGCAATGTCGTGATGGCCAGAAGGCAGCAAAACAATCAATCTTTGCAATGCATAGGGGAGATTCAAAGAAGGCATTGACTCTATTGAATGATTGTGAGAAGTGCATAAAGAATGATCTAATACCAATCCTGAAAGAGGAGCCAAGTCTTCGATACGGCTCATTCTCAGGAGTGCTGGGAAGTCCGAGTTTGTGTTGTGTGTATGTAAAGACTTGGCCATTCGAATACTTGTTTGCCTTTTGTGATTGTCTTTGCAAGCCGCATGTACTAACATGAGTTATTATCATCTCTCTTCGTCTTAATAAATCATGAAACGTGCATCTTCCAGGAAGAGTATGTTGAGGGTAAGCTATTCTACACCTGGTTGCATGGAGATGATGAAGGAAATGAAAGCAGCAAGACGATGGACAAGGCTGTGGGGAAGATTCTACTTCCTGATGACTTCAAACTAAATCAGATCTCAACCGAAGACTATTTGGGAGGCTTGTGTGATCTGACGGGGGAGATCGGAAGGTATGCAGTTGCTAGAGGTACAGCAAGGGACAAGGAGGGCGTGAAGATGTGCCTTGAGGCGAACAAATCGATTTATATGACTCTCAAGATGTTGGGAAGGTTACCGAAGAACATCAGCAAGAAGGTTGGCATGGTTAGTAAGTCTGTCGAGAAGTTGGAACGGCTATTGTACGAGCAATCTCTGATTGAGGCTACAGGTAGGACGGCCTTTGCTAGTAGTGTCGAGGAGAACACAGGCTTTGATAATACTACAGAAGATAATTGAGATAATTGAACGATTTACATAACTGATCTATCTTTACATTATGTACAATTGTTCTGCCAAACACCTGCGGTATATCCAGAATTATCAACTTCCTTTGGAATTGCTACATACCAATATACAGCCAACCAATGAAAGATTGAGCCAGCAAGGACAAAGAGATGCCACAGTGAATGATCCAAGTTGTTATTCCGAACAAAGAACGGCACTCCTCCAGTATAAGCCAAACCCCCGGCAACTATCAACGCTAGTGCACTATTTGGCAACACTTCAATCATGTCAGACATGCAGGTTAAGCAGCTCCACCCCATGCCAAGATACATTGACAATGAAAATTTGCTCTTATGCTTCCACGTCTGAAAGAATGCTTCCACAAGAATACCCGAGATTGCACACGTCCATATGAACAGCAGTAGATGAAGGGACCACTTAGGTTCGTGGTGTAGTGCAATCATAAGGAATGGGGTATAGCTTCCAGCAATTAGCAAGTAGATTGCACACCGATCAAAGACCTTAAATATAAACTTGGTCGTTTTCAATGCAAAGAAACTGTGGTATAATGTTGAGCTGGTGTATAGAACTATAACCGACGCAGAGTAGATGGCACAGCTGACTCTGTAGTGAGGAGGTAGGTGCTGTACTTGCTTGGTTAGAGCATAGGTTCCTATGATACCGAACAGGATACCAAGGCCATGTGTCACACAGTTCATAACCTATAAGTTTAAGATATGCACAACAAGAAGTTGGGTTGAGATTGTATTGGGTACAATCAAGTCATACAATAACAGAATAACTCACCTCTTGAAATATCAGATTTCCTTCCAAATCAATCATCATATCCTTCTTTGTCAACCCATTCTTATCATCATTAGAAGTATCCTCAAATTGATATGGACTAGCAGTCCTGCTTTTCAAACGATCTTTTAATGCATCTTCAATTGCATAACAACCAACAAATCCAATCCTACATGCACTCAAATCAACTTCTATCAATCCACTAATACTTTCATCACCACATACTTCCTTGGCAAATACCAACGCTCCCTTCTCACCAATACGACAACCACGCATTAATAATTTCTCAAGAGTTGAGTTTTGTGATACCGCTTGAAAGATTGCCGATGAGCCATAAGGACCAATTCTATTGCCATTTAAATAAACCTCTTCGATATATTGACTGATGGATAATACCTTTGACAAAGCATACGCTCCGTGGCTTCGAATTCCTTTCTTACCACTCCCTCCACCGCTGTTTACACCACCTGTACCTCGATCTTTACCTTCCTTCGAAGCCAAGGTAAAGTCTAATCGTTTAATATACTTTAAGGTATCATTGCAATGTTTAATAAGTATTTCTGTTAGGGCTAGCATGTCTGCATCAAAGAAATTTCCCGAGACACGTAATGTAGGTAGGGAGAAACGTAGTGTGGTTAGTACTCCTGGATTTATACGATTTTTTATTCCGAAGATTGTACATGCTGCTGTGTATTCATTTAAGATTTGTTCAATTGATACAGCATTGTTGATGTTGGCAAGGGTGTTGGAATTGTTGTTAGTTGACATGGACGGTACAGGGGGTAACTCATTACGACTTGTTGTAGTAGCTTCAGAGAATGACGAACCAGCGGGTGAGTTGTTCAAATAGGATGATTGCTTGGTATTGTTTGCTGCTGCTCGTTTAAATGATACCATTGCCCCGTTATCTTCTACTTCAGCTCCACTCTTCTTTTTATCAGCACTGTCAGTATTTTTGGGAGAGATATTAGCATTAATGGCACTTTCAACCATTGAAACTGCAGTATTCATATCAGACGCCATTGATATATTCCTAACACCTCTTTGCAATGTACTACTGCTATTATTATCGCCTCTTCTCACATCTCTTCTCATACTATTTCCCATGAAGAAGTCTTCATTGAAATTAAAACTATTATGATTGTGATATCGTGGATCAACACAATTTAGGTCGGTGCATTGAGAGAGTGCCCAGAATGGTCTCATCATTTGCATTGATAATGGAACTACTGATTGTTGTTGTTTAGAGGTACCAACTTGTATATTATTATCAGACGTGTTCACGTTATGTTCTTCTTCCCTCTCCAAATTATTGTTATCTACACGACGTTTTCTCAGTCCATTGCTACCGTCTAAATAACTAACTTGATGCGGTAGACTATCACCGCCGCCATCACTGGCTTGGCTTATTGTACGCTTGCGTGGATTGCTCATATTGATTAGCTATTGATTTGCAACATTCGTCAGCATCTTTTGGGGGTTCGATCTTGGGAAAATTTAATGAGTGTGAAATAACCCCCCTGGGATTGTCCCGTGACGAAGGTGCACCTTGGGGGTTGATACCCCAAAGGATTTGCTTCAAAGGCTTGTGGATTTAGGGGGCATATCCCATGACATAGGAGTCGCCCACGTGGGCCCAATATCCCCTAATACTTACCCATAGGCCATTTTTGTGCCGTAGGTGGGCATGCCCAACAGCAAGAGGGTATGCAAAAGTACATATTTGTATTTCGGCACTTCTATAGAGCAAGAAATACAAAATTATATACCCATATATACTGGTTATATACCCATATATGTCCGCTTATACCCAAAGATACCTTTATAAATACAAAAGATACTCGTATTTTGTATTTTGGCCATTTTGGCTTTGTATTTTTGCCAAAGCCTAGAAAGAGATTCTAATCTAAGCAAACAAGAGCCGTGCAATCTCTCTCTCATAAACAGCGGCGTCTTAGGTACATAAGGCACAATGGCATCGTCTCAATCATATTCTGACTTTGAGCAGGTGAGTTTTTTCTATCACTGTTTGTGAGAGGTATCAGGGGCCGATATGTTTGTTTGCAATATAATTGCAACAAACAAAGTTCTGATAGTTTGATATCGAGTTAATTGAGTGCAGACTGCGGTTAATGTATCATCTTTTATTATATAAACTCGGCTACGAAGAGTGATGTGCACTTACATATCATATCACACAGTTTTATCTGTCTCTAACATTCACTGCTCTGTTGACTGTGCTTATCTCACGATCTTGCATGTTATGACATCTACAACTATATAAAACATAACAATTACAATATAGGATTATAATACCCATCTATCAAAGATACGATCCTTCCTAGCTCAATCGACAACAACATCACAACAAAACAACAATACACAATCTAACATATCCTCATGTGAAGAAGCACTAACAAATGCAAAACAATGTATAGCATCAATGCAGGGTCTTGCCGAAATCGAAGGTGATCCCTTCAAGGCAACCGAGGCTAAGCGTAAGTTAGAACGTGATATTGGACCATTGGAAGATGAAATTAAAAGTAGAAAGAGTAGTAGTAAAAGTGGTGGTATATCATCAGTGTTTAAACGCAATGGTGGAGGGCAGCAACAACAGCAATATATACCAGTTAGTACTAGTGTTAATGAGAATTATCTATTTGGTAATGCAAGAAGAACAAATAACTATGCTCCACCATCAATGATGGGAGGCGGAGGTGATAATTCCGTAATATCAGATATAGAAGATGGTTTCGGTAATAACGATTTAACAACACCATTAACAGCATCCGAACAAATGATAAATGATTCACAAGAATTATTATTACAAACACAAATGTTATGTGCCGAGTCAGAACAGATTGGTGCATCGACGTTGGAAACTATGGGACGACAACGTGAACAGATTGAACGAAGTGGTGGATTGATATTGCAATCTATTGAGAATACTGAACAGGCTAGAGCTATTATGAAACAAATGTAAGTTGTTTATCTTTTCTGTCTATGACTGGAGGTGTATGTGCAAGTACATCTTATGATTGCTTTGTGTCTGTTGTTCTTTTCACTGACTTCAACGTTTTGACAACTTTAATCTCTTTGGATTATCAGGGCATATCGGGCATTGAAGAACAAGATTTTCCTATACTGTGTTATAGCGCTGTTGATAATTGCAAATGGTGCCGCGATAGTACATCTCTGGAGAAAGAAGTAATGAATTGTGTATAATAATGGTTGAATGTATACACTTTATAATGAATAGAGAACAGGTGTGTAACTTGTGTAAAATGATTACAAGCGTTAACCAAACAAACAACATCTCTATCTTGTCTTAAAGAAAATGTACTTGAACCAACAGGACTGAAATTTTCACACGATTCTTGCACGTCTCAACTGACACACCTTAGATCCTCATAAAGAGCATCAACGTCAATAATCAGATCACTATCATCCACCAATACAATGCAGCTTTTGTTTTGCCTCCCTAGTATTGAGGCGAAATCTGGACATGAGCTTTGTTTCATCTCCCAACCAAACTATGATCGTCGTGTAAGTTGCAGCTGTTTTGGAAACATAACTATGAAGAATACTTGGCTCGGCTGGGAAGTATTTAGGTTCATCAAGGATGAGAAGAGTGGCAACTATATTATAACATCGTGGACTCATGATCAAAAGGTATTGTGTTCTAACTCCGACGGTAGTGTGTACACTGTCAACATGAAAGATCTTATCGAGGAAGGCAGGCTAAAATATCAAGAGTGGAATATTATCAATCACCCCACTAGTCACGGCGTAAGAATTCAATCAGTTGAACATGGCAAATCCCTTGCATTTAGTGGGCAAGATCTGTATACTATGGATAAGGATGAAGATACCACCTGGCATCTCCAGCCTGCTCATCGTAATCAATTCTACCTTTCCTCCGCCACAACTGATGATACAAGATTGTCATGCACAAAAGAGCATAAACTTGTTTCTCATAAGAATCGTAAGTCGTGGGAGAAATGGATTGTAGAGCCAACAAACAATACAGCTGGTCACTTTACCATTCGTTCAGTAGAGCACGAGAAGTATCTCAGTTCGTCAGAGGATGGTAAGCTAGTCGTTAGTGAATCGCCACACCATTGGTCTATTGGATCGTCTTCATATTGTGGAGGAGTCTTCATTCAGTCTGCCGAACATGGCCACAGATTATCATTGAATAATAACAATGATCCCTGCACTGTTAAAGCTAACGGAGGCTGGAAGACTTGGATCCTTGAACCTATCATGCCAAACACAATAAGTGGTAAACAGATTTGTTCATATGTGGGCATTGGAGCTACAACAATTGGGCTATCAGTTGCAATCCCTTTTGCTGCAATGGGTGTAATTGGAGGTATGGGTTTCGGAGCAAGTGGTATTGTAGCAGGTTCAACAGCCGCAGGTATGATGTCTGCTGAAGCTATTGCTTTGGGAGGAGGCGTTGCTGTCGGTGGAACCGTTGCCACTCTTCAATCTATTGGCGCCGTTGGGTTGGGAACAAGTTTGACATCTTTGGCCGCTACTTCTGGGGCGTTAATAGGAGGCGCCACTTCTTTTGGAGTTGCCAAAGCTAGTAATGGATTGGACAATGGACTAGAAGGTATCAAGCTCGACGAACCAAATAATAACTTGCCTTTGTGTGCAGGCGTATGTGGCCATGAAGCTTGGGTCTCCAATTGATGTTAGAAACATTGTATAT
>Ga0075439_10544_pt1 | contig 18089 bp, 11 predicted proteins | sample MintriSingleCell_FD_74264 | JGI IMG/M metagenome (GOLD analysis project Ga0075439, IMG submission 74264) | Marine eukaryotic communities from Monterey Bay, USA to study complex ecological interactions - Minidiscus trioculatus JGI Plate_4_G5... | ecosystem: Environmental > Aquatic > Marine >... | reverse complement strand
AGAACATTCGTGGCCTTAGTTCATTACCAAGTCTAGAAGCTCGTATCTGGCATCTTTTGCTTGTTAGACTGGCAGTCAAAGCAAGGCGTGCAAAGCTAGATGATACATCTCCTTCTAGTCTAAATGAACTATTCGACAACGACAAGTCACCTACTTCATCATCCACTTCTGCTGATAGTAGTAGCAAGAGTGGAAAGAAGAGTCTTCGTACTCCCCTTCAGCAGCAGCAGGTGGGTTCTTCTTTGGCGAAGAAAGATCATCGACGAGAAGTTCCGCCCGCGCACCTAGTAGTCGACACGGTGGAGAAAGTGGGCGTGCTTCGGCATCTACCGTGGATCAAGACGAAGATGAAGACGAGGAAGAAGAAAACGATGAGGCCGTTGATACAGCAGCCGCTCATTTACGCGAGGTTGCCATTGTTCAGATGGCAGAACTTGGCCTGCCGAGACAGTGGGCAGAGCTAGCATTGAACCGAGTAGGGGGTACAAACATTGAGGCGGCTGTTCACTTTTGTTTAGAGAGGGGTGGCGACATGGAAAGACTTCTTGCTGAAGATGCTGAACGTAGAGGATCTTCGTCTTCATCAGCTCGACGAAGGGGATTTGGAGCTTCTCGTATAAGTACAAGTGCCAATTTGATAAGGCAACTTACTGAGATGGGCTTCCCTCGGCATTGGTGTGTTGAGGCATTGACGGCAACGAGGAACAATGTCGATGAAGCTTTAACATGGATCCTCACCAATGGAGACAGACTGAGCGCTCAAGACGAGGCAGCCGAAGATGACCAAGATGAAGAAGATAGTGAGGAGGAAGAAGAAGATGAACTAGAAGATCTAGAGGAGGACAACGGTGACGAAGATTCAGAAGAAAGTAAGGACGAGGAAGATTGCACCACCGCTGAGAAGATTGAAGAAACTTTGGAAAGCGAGAAACAAGAAGAACTCATTGAGCAAAGTAATGGATGGTCAGGAGTATGTCCTGTACGATTTGTTTCAGGCAAGTCCAATATCAAGAAAACAACACTAGACATTACTGGACTACCAACTGGAGGATTTAGTTCAGTCGGTACAAAAGGAGTGCTACTAACAAGAGGAAAGTGGTATTACGAGGCAGAGATCAAAACAGCAGGATGTCTCCAAATTGGATGGGCAGACTCTTCTTTCGTTGGCCATTGTCAAGCAGATCGTGGTGATGGTGTTGGAGATGGACCTAGCTCTTGGGCATTTGACGGTTGGCGGCGTTACCGATGGCATTCTTCTGCTACAGAATGGGGATGTAAATGGGCAGAAGGCGATGTGGTTGGATGCCTCGTTGATATGGATACCAAGACTATTAGCTTTACTCTAAATGGCAAAGGTGAAGAAATTGGCATGGGGGTTGCCTTTAGTGGTGAAGGCTTCCGTCCTTGCAGTGGTGTTTATGCCTGTGTTAGCTTTAACAGACGAGAGAAGCTTCGATTGATTCTTGGTGGAAAGAATACCGAGCCATTTAAATATCAACCTGATGGATATCGTGGTATCGGTGAGGCAATTCAAGATGCTATCAAAGAGAGGGAGGTTCTCCTAGCCGAAGAGAAGGTATTGATTGATCCTAGTATCTCGTCAAATGATGATTTGGATAGCAAACGTTTTATTTGTGATTTTGGAGATGGAGAGCATGGACATGAACTGTTCGCATGGCAGCATCGATATTATGGCTCAGATGCTTCTGTCCATTTAGGAGCAGGCCGACCAGGTCTCTTGGGGTTGGGTAGTGGCTCCAAGACCTCAAAGGGCAACTCTACTTCGGCCAACCGTGAAGATGCAGACATTACAAGCCGCTTATCCAAGATTTTATCATCTACAAAGGACAGTAAGTCTACCTCTGAAGGTGCAAAAGGCGAGTCTACGGATTCAATCGAATCCAGTATCAACATCTTGCAAGAGGCATATGATAAGATCAATGATGAAGTAGACAAGGAGTTGAAGGAAGTTTGTGCTTCTTTATCCGTGCTATACTCAAGAAAGTTGATCATGCATACAATGGTTTCTTCTTCGTCCAAGTTTACCCTTCGTTCATTCCTACCATCCTCAGTAGATACAACAGAAGATGGGGTGAGCAGGAGATTATGGCAAGTTATTGAGCTTTGTACTTCACTTCAAGCCTCTGGTTGGGTTGGTGAGGCAGGAGCAATGGCCGTGGCCGCAGAAGCTCTCGGCCTTGGGATATCCACTGGTGATAACAAGTCCAAGACGATTCCTCCGGGTATGTGCACAGTCAGTGCTACACTTGATAAAGTCCACCTTCCTTGTGGAGGTCTTACTCAGTTTTTGACGTCGGCAATCTCTCCCCAAGGCTGCACTTCATCCTCCATGACACTTGCTGCTTGCTCAGAACATGCATTCGGCAACGAAGCAGGAGGGTCTCTTGTCTTCCTTAGAAGTAGTCTTCAGAGCGCTATCATCTCATCATCTTCATTTCGTAAAGTTTTACTTGCATCAGTTCGAAGGAGTAGTCGTCTGTTAGCAGCGGCAGAATATAAATCAGATGAGGTCACACCAGACAGTGACGAGTCTGATTCAGATAAGAAGCGTACAACCGCTGATATCAATGGCCAAGCTAATGTTGCTCCAGATGCTCGTCTTGCATCATTCTTAACTGGATTACTAATCAGCAAGCCTGTTAGTGAAGAACTGTCAAAGGATGAAAACAAAGCTCTAAGGTGTGGTTTATTCGAGGCTTGGTGTATTGGACTACTTTCTGCATCGTCTCCTTGGCGTATGGTATGTGCCTCGAGTGCAAGTCTCATTCTCAACATGTGCCCAGAAGCTTTGTCATACACCGCCTCTCGAATTCCAACTATTGCTAATGTTCTTGGACGTCTTGAAAGTACTGTACTACGCAGGACATGGGCCGAAAGAGCCTCTGTTCCCATCTGTTCAAAGCACTCACAAGCGTTAATTGAACTCCTTACTAGTGTGAAACGTGCCGTACGGATGTGTCCTCAAGACACTTCTCTCCCAAGCTTCATTACTTCAATGCCTGTTGAAGTTGATTCGGCAACTCCTATATCTTTCACAACTTCCTCATCTTGTAGCAATGAAGCCACTGACAATGATTTTGCATCCGAGTGCAAATCATGGGAATGCAGTGAAGGATGGGTCGTAAGTAACACGGGCTGGGAAGTTTGGACCGGAACAGTCGAAATCATGCAAGTTGAGTGGAAGGTTCCTGCTCGATCTAGTGTTCGTACCCTAATGGACGGCGGAGAAGGTCCTCCTTTGTTGAGAGAAGGTCACACTGTAATGCGTGGCATAGATTGGGATATCACTGATAATGATGATGGTAAGGATATATACGAGCAAGATAAACGTGACAAGGAAGAACAGAGACGATTGGCGGAGGAAGAAGAGGAAAGACTAGCTGCTGAACAAGAGGCAAAAGAGAAGGAAGATGCTCCAGATGATTCAAACCCAGCAGAAGAGGATCAAGCAGACTCTATTGGTCCCAATCCAGCAGATACCGATGAAGAGCCAACAGAGTCTGTTGAACCTAACCCAGCTGTTGATGATGAGGCACCAGTGCCCGTGGAAGAAGAAGTTGACCCAGCTGATGATCCTGCTGTTGACACTAACGATGCTGATCAAACACCTCCCAAAGCTACCAAGAAGGAAAAGGCCAAGAAAGATGACGACAAGCCCAAAACAAAGAAAAAGAAGAAGAAAGCAGTCCCCTCCAAACTACCTCTTGGTACTGTGTTGTCAATTGAACCTTGGGATGGAGTACCGGCAATGGCCCGACGAATTAGGTGGCATCTTACGGGTAAAGAGGGGATATATCGTTATGGAGGAGGTGGAGGTCGATTTGATCTCCTCCATGTTGAAGCGAATGAAAAGGAGACTCGTGTGAAGAAGAAGCACCCTGTACCCGAAAGTCTAGAGCAGTGTGCTTCTCGTTATGGCTTTGGCAAACAACGAACATCCAATGTAATCCTCCGTCTACGTAACTGTCCCTTACGAAATGGTTGCCAACCAACTGACAAGGACTCAGAGCCTACTTGTGATGGTATCATGGAATGGCCTGATTTTGGTGCTGGTATTCGCGTCAGTTGTACCTTCTATTCTGATGGTGCCATCTCAATCACTGAGAAAGAGGTTCTTTATGGTTCAAAGGATTCGGGTTGGGAGCCTCGATTTGGTCAGCCCAATTTCGATTCAGAGTCAAGCATTATTATCAGTCCAACGGCAACCGGTAGTGACAGCTCATTATCAGCATATGATGAGCTTCTTGGAAGCGGTAGTTATCTTGTCAAGAATCTTCGAAACAAAGAGGAGAATGGAGCCCGGCTCAGGGTAACAAGTGAAATGCGTCTACTTCGTAGCAAACAGGGCGCAACTAATGTGAAGCCAACACTATCATTCACATCATCTCAACCCCCACCAATCTGTTTCGACCCCAGCTATCACGCTTCATCTATGACATTGTCAAAAGACAAACGATCAGTGACATGTGCCAAATCAGATGGACGTGGGGTAGCCTTTGGGAGTGTTGGATTCAGTAAAGGCATTCATTATTGGGAGGTCAAGTTAGAAAAGGCTGAGATTGGAAGTGTCTACATTGGCGTCGCCGAGAAGCCTGGTAGTGGTGGTGGCGCTACTCAAGGGAGTTCTCTTGGGTTTGATGGTCAACCAAGGCTAAATAGATGGCTCGGATGGGGTTTTGTCAACTTTAGAGCCACATATAGTACGGGTGCAGAACGAGTTTATGGTGCTCACTGTCACAACGGAGATACTGTTGGTGTTCTATTAGATTGCGATGCAGGAAGGATTAGCTACTTCCTTGACGGTGTAAAATATGGTGAGCACATCCTTAATGATTTGGGCTGTGCCTTTGAGAATGTATCACCATTTGGATTCAATGCTGACGGATGTGGTTCTGGAGGTGCCGGTCAAGGAGCACCGAGTGGTGTAGAGGGTGGACGAACTAGCCGACATCCAGCCAATGGTGCCGTCCGACCTAAAGCCTTGTGGCCTGTAATTGGTTTGCGTCACCCTGGCGATCGTGTTACCATGTCATCAAAGTGGATGACTAGTCAAGGAGTAGACCCAGCAAAGGTGGTCGATAATGTTCTTGCGATAGATGAAGTGTTGTGCACTTACGAACAATCATTGCCACCGTCCCTTACACCAAAGACACATCAAGCCACTATTAATAAGTTGCCGCAATGGTTTGTTGAGGAATCGTTTAATGAATACAATCGATGGATGAGTGGAAGATGGCTTAGATCTGAAACTCGTGGCAGTGGCCCCTGTAAGGTGTCGAGTTACGGCCTCGATGTTGATTTAGATACATCACCTTTTGCTTGTGCAGCAGCTTGTGCTTCCATTGGCCTGCCAATTGCATTGTTACCCGGAGATAGAGTTGATGTAAGTGTTTTGTGGTTGTACCTTCTTTCCCCCTTGTATCTTTTATCATCTCATTCTTAACACTCAAATTTACTGTTCATCTTTCAGGTGAAACGAAGTGCTGGTCGGATTTTGGAACTGCAAGAAGAGGCTGTTGTATTAGGAACTTACCAAAATCGTCTCTTCTACAGATTGGTCTCACAAAAGAGCGAAGGTGGTAGTTTGATGGAGGGTGGAGGTCGAGCCTGGACTTGGGATGAAAGTGAGGCGGTGGATGGAGGGCTTCAATTGATTGGGAATGGACTCGGTCGTTCGGTACCTCTGCCCAAGTTGGAAAGGTTTAATCCTAAATGTGCAGGGTTGAAAGTGGTCTATACCGGTGGAGCTGTCGTTCGATCTGATCTTGAAATCTATGACGGATCAAGGAGTATTGGAACTATTTCTAGTGGTACAATCATCCCACCACACGAAGTCATCGAAAGACGTCATAATTCATGCGGTGTTGTTCGTTATTTGATTGATCATGCACCGATTGGTGAGCGTGGTTGGATAAGTAGTCGTATCCGAGGAGGCAAAGAGGAGTACATTGTTGAAATGTTACCCTTAGAAGAAGAGGACAACGAGGAAGAAGAGAACGACGACGACGATGCCTCTTCATCATCTTCAGTAGCTGTTCAGCCACAATACATTACGCCAGAAGACTCTGCAAGAGAATGGTACACAAACTACATGAAACTTCCTAAAACCAAGGACAAATCTGAAGATAGGAACACCTTTTCTGAATCAATGAAGATTGAGAGTATAGAAGAGTTTGAAGAGCTATTAAAGTCGGGAATCATCAGTGGAATGAATAACTTGAGCTCTGATGCTCTGATTGCAGAGACATACGAAAGAATTGCTGACGCCCTTCCACATCGATCTGAGGGTGGGTGTTCCTTTGTTGATTGTGCTCTCGTGTTGTGTGCATCACAGCCAAATCAACAAGAAACGACCAAGAAGATTAGCAATTCAATTGATGCAATCGTGTTTGAGGTCGCCGCAGAATCTGTATTGCATGTCCAACAAAAGTTGCCACCAACTCAAGCTTTGTTGGCACGAATAGCCATGCTCAGGGCACTCAATCGAAGAGCTCGTTATGGTCTACCTTGGCTTCCCATTAAGTCACCACAAGAAGGTAGTGCTATTCTAGGTGGTCTATGTGGATTTGGTGCATCACTAGAGCGTGCTGGACATACTTGGGATACAACATCCAAAAGTCAGTGGGTACAAGCACCATCAATTTCATCAAGGTTGAGAAATTGTAGACAAGTCATGTTCACAAGTACCAAGAAGTTCTTTTTGGATAGTGTCATGGATGCCACAACAACACCTACGTCCCTATCACATGATGAGTATGAGCTGCCTCGTGAAGTCCGTACAGTACGAGTCAACAGACTCAAGGCACGCCGAGCAATATCATCAGATGATAGCACCATCAAGAAGAAGCATAGCGTATTTTCACAACTGCAACGTGAAATGCGTGGATGGAGTGGAGCTCAGTTAAGACGAGGGTTTGTAGCCAAGGGCCACGGTGGTCAAAAGCGAGCATTCAAGGTGAAACTTGTAGGAGAAGGAGTAAACGATTACTCAGGGCCATATCGAGAGGTATTTACCGATGCTATTCAAGAAGTTACTGATCTAGATCCCTCTGGATGTAGTTCGTTGGGAGTTCTCGACCCGACAGCCAATAATCAAACCGATGTTGGCGAGGGAAGGGATTTGTTTACGTTTGCATCATCCTCAAACGGCACAGGTGAGCTCATTATGTCCGAGAAGAATAGAGACTTACTATCAAGTGAAGAGAGGACCCTGTTGAATAGTTTTTCTAGTCTGACCCATAAGAAGAACGAAAGCTCACGGGAGGTCGAAGAAGCCCTGTCATACTTGGGCAAGCTAGTGGGCACGGCAACAAGGCATGGTATTCCTTGTGATTTACCACTGCCCCTTGGAGCTGTGTGGAAACGTCTATCAGAGGAGAACATTAGTGTTGAGTTGATCATCAAAGAAATTGATGTTATTGCTTACAAAACCAATGAGAATACGGAGATACTGGCAGCAACACAGAGACGATTACTCAATTCGTTTGCTGAAGGTATGTCAAGCGTTTTGCCTGCAGAGCTCCTATCAATGTTCACCGGAGAGCAGTTGCGTGATATCGTTTGTGGCAATCCTGATATTGATGTGGACCTGCTGAGAAAAGTTGTAGAGTATGAGGGTTATAGTGAGAGCGATGAAGTCATCTTTAACTTCTGGGAGGTGCTTCGTGAAATGACAAACTCAGAACGGAAGCTCTTCTTGCAGTTTGTATGGGCAAGGAATCGTTTACCCTTGAAGGAGAGTGACTTTGAGGCACCATTCAAGATACAGAAGGATAACAAGACAATTGATGAGGACGGGGATTATCCACTGCCCAGTGCAAGTACATGCTTCTTCTCGTTATCACTTCCTGAATATCCCGAGAAGGAGATTCTAAAACAAAAGCTGTTATTTGCCATTGAGAACTCAACTACAATGGAATCTGATTATCAAACGAATGATGTTGAAATTAATGAAGGATGGAGAGGCATGTAATGACAATGCCAATTGTACATATAGAGAAATGAAGAATAGAATATGAAGTGTAGAAAGAAAATAGAGATAAGTAAGTTAGTAAAGAAAATAGAGACATTGTGTACTCTGATACAAGTTCTAACTTATATTTCATTACACAGCTAGAGGCCTATACACAGCAGCTCATTAACCTTTTCATTTCACATATAAAGCTTTACAAATACAAGTCAGAGGGATGACACCTACTCATGTGCCTACACAATCGGACAAGATTGGCTCCTATCGTCCATGACGTATTGCGTCCTATAACTCTCAATAGATCCTAATTTCCAACCATAATCACAGCCAAGAAACCTGCTAACGCTAGAGCCGAGACCTTCACAGCTCGAGCATCAGAGGTTGACTCCGTCATGACTGGATCCTCCTCGGTCTCCTCCACATCATTATCCTCGACCTCAGACTCCACATCATTCACTTTGCCTTCCACAGTAACGGTTGTAATTCCATTATTAGTATTCCAAGTCAATTTGCTGGGTAATGTAGAGATTGTCTGTCCAACATACACTGGTTCCATCTGCCAATCCTTACCATCGGTGGCGACAAAGCCTAAATCTCCCATGGGCTCCACAAAAACAGGTCGATTCCCATAAGATCCCATGATAAACGCAGGCTCCGTCCACTCTGAAGGGTTAGCAGGCTCATCCGCAGGAACTGAACAGTGCAACCCTTGCTGTGGAATTGCCGATGTCATACCACAAACAAAACCTTCTGGCATATTAAGCATGATCTCTTTTACTGTACCATTATCATCCACTACTTCAGTGTCCATTTCAAAGAATGCCTAGTAGAACACATCATAACATCATATCATGTGAGCAAAATGTAGAAGAAGGTACATGAGCAACTGATTCAAGATACGATAACTTACAGCACCTTCAGGCGTGGGTTGTTCATACTCCTCACTGGGTACATTACATGCCTAAAAAGATATAACATCACACGACATATATGTCAATGTTAGTATTGGTATTAACAGTAAAAGATACACAAGATATGCACACAAGATATGCTCATAAGATATGCACAAAATAGTAAAACTCACTGGACCATAGTTACCAGTTTCACACGTCATCAATGCACGTTCTTCCTCACTAATTAAGTACCAGTGAACATCATAATGAGGAACCATGAATCCAAAACCTGGGTGACCACAAATAAAATCGATCGATACCGAATGAAGACCACTCCTTGCAATGGTATCGTCATCAAACTGAACTAAGCAAGGTGTTGGCGGTCCAGGACATTTGACAATATCAGGAACGTGTGACCACGAGAGATTAATTTTGTACTTTCCATCTTTAAATTCGGTGGTTGTTGATTCTGATAGATCATATCCTGATTGATCGAAGCATGTCAATGTTGTAATTTGATCAGCATCCGCGGCGGCGGTGGAGTATTTGATGGCAGCAAGAAGAGGTAGGATGGATAGATTCATGGTATAATTTGCAAGCTATCTAGAGGAGTTGAATCTAATCGAATTATGGACATCGATTTGCTGTTATTGCAATGTTCAACAACACTGAGATAATAGAAGAGAGTGTCTTTTGCCCCAAGCAGATGGTTGCAAGATGACAGATACCGGAAAAGAGAGAATAAATGGCGATAAAACGATTTTAATTATGAGACTAGATTAGTTAGTTACAAGTTACAGGCAATGACATCATTCTAGTTGCTCATTGCCTGGTAACTGGAAGCGGCAGTCTAATATTCACTCCTCGAGTGCAAAGCAGACACATCATATCTTGTTCTGCTACCATACTACATATTAATAATTGCAATTAGATATGTCAGCCAAGCTAGAAGCACTCGGTTTTTGTGGTGCCGATGATACTGTCAATCCTCGTCTACTCAAACTAATTGGTCAGAATTATCCACTTGTCGAATGGGGAATACTATTCCGACCAGATAAGGAAGGACAACCTCGATATGCATCCAAAGAGTGGGTCTCTCGTCTGAGTGAGATATTAAAGAATAGTCCAAACAATCAGAACAAGATACGATTAGCAGCACATTTATGTGGTTCACATGTAAATGATTTATTAACATCATCCACGGATACATCCTCTGCAAAAGCAATTGATGGTTTTCTAAACCAGTTATATGATTGGGGATTTAGAAGAGTACAAGTAAATGCCACTGCAGTTAATGGTGTATATACTGAAAAGTTGGGTGAGGGAAGTACAATGGAATCATTCCTACGGACAGTAAAAGCTCATCCAAAGTTGGAATTTATAGTACAAAGGAATAATGAGACAGAACCTTTATGGTCTGCATTATTAACAATGAAGGATTATCCAAACAATATAGTATTCTTACATGACGAATCAAAAGGTACTGGAAAAGAAACATCAAATTGGTCAACCGATGCTAGATTTATATCATCATCACCTAGAAAAGTAGTTGGATATGCAGGTGGTATTAAACCATCCAATGTTAAATCTGTAGCGAAAAGTACACAACAGGCATGTTCAGAATCGGGTGGGAATAGTTACTGGATAGATATGGAAAGTGGAGTACGAACAACAATACTTCATGCAGATGGATCAAAAGAAGATATCTTTGATTTGTCAAAATGTTATGAGTGTATAGATTCGATTTGTGAATTAGGATTAATGGACCACCCATCCGATCTTTAAGTTGAGTAGCATTAATCTGTTAGTTCTATTGTATAGAAATATACAGAATTGGATTTGCAAGTCTTTGTTCTGTGAGAGTATCCTATGTTACACAAGATAGAATAAGCTCGATCCCTTCCTACATAATGTTCAATACTGATTTGCATCTTTGCGTGAAAATTTCATACATAACATATACAAATTCCTATAACATATAAATACAAGCACCTCCTAAAGCATGGCAACGACCATGGAGAAGAAGGATTGTACAAAATGCAACGAGTCCAAGACACTTAGGCAATTTAGCGTGGGCAAGGATGGATACACCAGGATGGATGAATGCAAATCGTGTGAGACATTCAAATGTTCAGGTTGTTCCGCTCATCTTTGTTGGAACGGGTTCTCTTTCAATCAGCGGGAGAAGGGAGACAAACGGAAGTGTAGATCTTGTACAGGTCAAGGCACGGCTACTCTCAATTGCAGTGAATGCCTGAAAACTCTCTCATTGAACTTATTCAGAATGGAGAATCGCTCTCCACCCATTTGCAATCAGTGTCGACAAGAACTGGTTCTCGAAGAGATGGATAGTATTCAGGCATTAACGGGAGAGTATGTAGGCCATGGACGGTATGATACTTTGACGGGGGCGGATGACGGAAGTGGGGTTTAAGGACACATGTAATGGATACACCATATCCTTCCTAACATATACATTTACCTCCTACCTAATACTCAACATGTTCATCTTATTCTCTAGTTTTCACTAGATGTCTCGGCTGTTGCAATTGGCTGTTCAAGTACACGAGTTCTCAACTCATTCAGCATCTTTTGGGCAGCCTTTGATGATGCCTCCGCCACTTGTGCTCTAGCCAATGCATTCTCAATCTCTTCATTCTTTGTATCATTCAACTTTTTAAATGAAGCCTTGACTCTCTTGTCAATATCATCCAACTCTGCCTTCATTTGCTCTTCCATTTCTTCAATCTCCTTTGTTTGTTGATTCCTCTCCTGTTGAATCTGCTCTTCAAGAGATTGTATCTTATCATTCGCTTCTTGCAATTGATTGTGTGATTTGTCAACCTCTGCCTTGAGCTCTGTTTGTATTGTCAAGTGATTACTCTGTTCCTTCTTCAAATTATTAGAAGCACTATCAAGTTGGGCTTGTAAGGATATTCTCTTGTCTACCTCTGCTTGAACTGACATTTCAAGTGAGCCAATTACAGCTTCTAATTGTTGCTTCTCAATATCATGCACTTTATTCAATTCGTCCATTGCATCACACATCTCAGATTTGCATTCTGATCTAACAGTATCATTATGAGATGTAATTTGACGTCTCAGTTGTCGTTCAAAGTCACGCAACATTGAAGGAAATGTGCTTAACAGTTCAATCACTTGTTGTCTAACCTTGTTCACTTCATCCTTTACTGTTTGTACTTGTTGTTGAATCTTACTCAATGCAACACGAGCATCCTTTGTTTCTTTTCTAGACTCATCTCTTGAGACACAGACTACTTGATACTCTTGCATTGACTCGTCAAGCTTGACAGCTGCAGAGAGTACAACCTTGTCTGCAAACTCAATCCAATTATTAATCTCAGCTTCACGGTTCGTCAAGTGGTTGCATAGAGTTGTAATCATGTTGATGATTGACGTTTCTCGTCCCTTCTTGAGTCCACTTAATCTGACACTCTCAATCAAGTGTACTTGTATACCTGCGGCTAAACCAAACTCAAACGTCTTATTATCAATTGGACGAATGAGATTCAATGCCCTTAATCCCGACTCGGTCGTTGCTGTTATTGTTGATGTGGACAGAGTAGGAGTTGTGTTGTTCTTGTTTGTGTTTGTTATAGTTTCTTGTCTCTTGACGATTGGAGAATTACTTGTAGGTTTTGGTTTATTGGTTTCTATCTTCATTGTAGTCTCGACATTCTTAATTGTATTATTAGTACTACTACTAGTCTTATTCTGAGTATTAGATGCAGTCGTCTTCTTTTGTCTAGATTTGGATGCTCTGACCATTAATTTGGTTGTATTGTATTCAGTATTCAGTGGTAGACGAGGGTTCATTATTGGCTTGTTGGTCTTTGTTGTTGTGTCAGCTGACTTATCTTGTTTTTGCTTGGGATCAAATGATGGGCGTAGATGATTGCTGCTACTACTACCCTTCTTCATACTAATACTTTCCTGTTTCTGTGTGGTGGTATTAGCAGCAGCATTGCCACTATTCTCCTTGTCGTCATCGACACCGATCATATTACTTGATTTGGTTATTGTTGCCGTGTAATTCTTCTTTGCATTACGATACTCGAGTGATAGACTACTAATTGTCATATTGATATTCGGAGGTGTTTGTTAGGCTGTTGCGTTCTGTTGCTTGATTGAATGTAGTATGATGCATTGAGAGTTGGTATGTTGAATGTTGAGAGTAGTACTCTCACATACTCATACATAGCGCTGTATCGTACCCCTCCGAAAATAAACTCTCTTTTCATTCATTCACAACACAAACCCACAGCAACTGATTAATAATATTTACTTCTCTAGACAGAGTACACAAAAGCCTTGTCAACGCCTATGCAAACAATGCAGCGGATTAATAACACCACCACCAACAAGAAAACGAACAGCAGTAATATTATCAACGAGTCGTCTTTGGGCGTGTCAATATTTCTCCTCACTGCATCAATTGTATTCTCAGTCTATATAAGCACGGCTGCACATTCAATAGCCGGTGGTGATAGTGGTGAATTAGTAGCCGAAGGATGTCAATTAGGCACGAGTCATCCGCCTGGCTACCCTTTATACACTGTAATTGTTTACCTTGTCACAACATTCGGTAAGCAATACTATCCAACACTCTCACCTGCTTACTTAGTGAATATTACATCATGTCTATTTGGTTCCATTAGTTCTGGACTACTATCATTGATTGTTTACAAACTAACAAGTGGTATTAATGATGGTAGTTGTGGCGGCAGTGGTAACACGAAGGAAGGATTGTCAATATCATCAGTCGTAGCAAGATGTTCCGTTTCTTTATCAACTGGTCTTTTATCAGCATTCTCTCCATTAATGTGGCAGTACAACACGTCGGCTGAAGTCTTTGCTCTTCACAATCTATTCGTTACATTAATTGTGTACGTATTGGTGATTTATAATTCAATGCCAAACTCAACGTGGATTATTGCTCTGGGATCATTCTTGTCTGGGTTGGCAATGACGAATCAACATACTTCTGTATTGTTGATACTACCAGTTGTTGTGCACGTCTTTTACAAGTCTTCAATATTGAGCAAGCCAGGATTACTAATCATATCAACACTATCGTTCTTGGCAGGCATTACTTTGTATGTGCTTCTTCCCTACTTTGCAACGACAAATCCGCACGCTGGTTCGTGGGGAGATGTCACAAGTCACAAGTCTATCAGGTTTCATTCATCACTTTCTAAGACGTGATTATGGAACAATGAGATTGTTTAGTGGTGACGATTCAACATCGGAAGGCATGTTAGCAAGGACTTGGTGGTGGTTGTATGACTTTGTAACAACTCAATGTCCGCTGGGAATATTGTTCCTATTCTTCAGTCCATTTATTTGCTATGTTAGTGATATCGAAGAATGCGAAAAGCGAATGGAAGATATTAAGAAAGATCTGCAGACTTCAGGTACACTCTCGACATTGAAATTGGTAAATGCTTTTCTGATCTTCTACTTGGTCGTCTTCCATTCTCTGTCGAATCTACCTCTGTCCAATCCACTACTCTTTGGCATTCATCAAAGGTTCTGGATGCATCCGAACATACTAATGTTCATCTGGGTTGGCCCTCCGATGTACTATGTTATCATTTCATGCATACCCCGTGGATCATCCAAAAAGTTACTTGCCTTGTCTGTTGTGCTTCTCTTGTTACCATTTGCAACCTATCATCATAATTATACAGCAATGGATCAAAGCAACAACTACTACTTTCGAAAGTACGCCTTGTCAATCCTTGAACCTCTTCCATCCAATTCGTTGTTACTCATCAACTACGATCAACAGTGGACGAGCATTAGATACTTGCAAGAATGTGAAGGTGTGAGGACTGACATTACAAGTATCAACCTCTCAATGATGACGTTTGGTTGGTGGCAATCAAAGCATGATTTGTACGAACACGTTAGCTTTCCTGGCAGTCACTACTCTCGAGGCAACACGTTACCTTGGCAGAATGGAGGCTTTACCTTCTCAGAGTTGATCGATGCCAACACTGAGCACTTTGGATCTGATATCTTCATTGGTGGTCGACTCAATTTTGACGATCAAGAGTATCATGCTTCCTATCATGAGATACCCTTTGGTCTAGTACGACAGATTCGTAGTCAAGAGCATATTGATATATCCGTAGAGACCGCTGAATCCTATCGAACATTTAGCTTGCAGCCCTGGACAACTATTGCAAATCATCTATCCGCTGACTTGCCTTGTGAGAAGAAGTATCCACAAACTGAATGGGAGTGGACAATTCGACGAGAGTTCTTTGATCACATGGTTTCTAGATCAACACATCTTCTCAACTTGGCATTGAATGAGAATGGTTCAGTATCTTCTACCAATGTGCTGCCCTCGATTGTCGAGTCTGCACTGTGGCTCGTGATTGCAACGTCTTGGGATAAAGATACATATGCCGAACAGAGTTCTATGAAGAAGAACCTTGGTTTGGCATACATGAACATGGTACGAAGTAAAGAGTCTACTAACTTTCCAATCGTTGATGATATCTTTGATTATAACAATGAGACAAACTGGTGGTCATCTGAATCGAATGAGTATAATGATTGGAAGGAGTGGGCATCTACTCGTTGGAGATATGAATGGGAAGCATTCTTAGGACTCGAGTCATCCAAATCCGAGCCTGGATATTTACAAATCAAGCAGATTTATGATTCTGTCATGGGTTCACTACCAGCAGGAAGCTGCTAATGTTTTATGGTACTAGGAGGAGATTGGAGATTGAGTGTTGATGTTTCATGTTAACTTGCTTGAGTTTAGAAGGAAGTGTCTAATCTAATAGTTTCGTGTTGTGTGTATATCCTCTCTTTATTGAAGAAGGTTAACTTTGACCCATCTCAGATTAGCCTCTTCGGCCAGAGTTGTAACGTCAACGTCTGTGCCAAATACTTGAATCTTCTCGTTCTTGGATATGTCGTCTAATCCATCTTTACTAGCAGCACTCCATGCCTGACGACTTGTTTCAACATTAGCCATTAGAGTGTCATCAGTCAGTAGCTTCTGACTTTGCAATGTACTGTATACTTGTTTAACCTTCGGTCTTGGGACTAATTCAAACAGTCCAGATTCAACATCACCTAATATTCCTGAATGCTCACCCTTCTTTGTCCACATTGATGATCCCTGTATCACCATGATGTCATCAGCTGTAGCTACGCTTAATTTGAGTGCTTTGATTACTTCTTCTTCCGTGCATCTAGATATCCTGCTCTTTCCGACTGGCTCCCCTACCCCAGCATCTCTTAATGAATCACTTGAATGGAGAAAAACAGTAGGTATTTCATAGCTATCTTCATCATCCTCGTCCTCTTCTTCACTATAGTAATATGCAGGTCCGCCATATCTGATTGGCAACTCAACACTTTTATCTCCACCCAGATCAAGATGTAGTGTTCTATCAGTGACATGATTTAACATAACGCCTTCTGAGTATTCCTCATCGTCATGTAAGATGAGTATCAATGATTTATGATATCCTTGATCATCCAAAAGATAGGGTGACCGCTTAGCCGACGATGCTCGTACCATTACACCTACCACACCTCTTGAAGATTGCGGCGATTCGGCATTGATCAAAGTGCCATCCATATCAATTGACATTACAGAAGCAGGATCATAATCTTCCAAATCAAAATCATTCTCATCCATTAATGATGCTGGGTCGATAATCATACTACTTGTTGTTGTTTGATCATCTTTAATTGAAAAAGAAAGAGCAGTAGTAGCCCATTCATGTAACATTAGATCACCAAACTTGTCATCACTACTACTACCATCATATACCTCCTTTTCTAAACCAATCTTTTCACAGAGCATTTCCCAAGTATGCAATCCTGCATTCCGTGGATCTGAATCAACATCACAATTGGCATCGATAGCCATCTCCTCCTCCTCTTCACACCGTAACATATTCAATTCTTCCAACACAGTACCACTATCAGTAGATACTATATGCCATAATCCCTCTTCATGCATTTCATTATAAAAGGTGGATGTTTCCCAACCACATATACCACTGAAGAGCCAAAAGTCTGACGGATCTGCATCTCCATTTTGTACTATATATTGTGCTCCGTCAAATGATGTTACGTAAATGCTCGGCAATATAGTATCTGATACTGATATTGCTGATTCTGTATTGATTGAATGTATACACATTACTGTTGGATTTTCTGAACGGGAGAGAGGTTGCAAAAGAAGGTGTATATATATCAGCTCAAGCAAATACAAAGAAACATGAAGACACAAGATGTGTACAAATACAAATAACTCACTTGAATATGGTCCATTAACGTCACCACCAAACCATACCTTCCACCGCTTAGCACTACTACTACCACTTTCTTCTCCATAATCTAACTCACAATTCCCACCAATGCATGGACATCGAATCATGTTTCTATGCGGTATAATCGACAACAACTCAACAAACTATCAGTATCCACATCTAAAAATGATGATATACTCAACGATGAAGATTGGAGAGATTTTCGTGCTCAACTAGTACGCTCTGAGAACAATAACGAGGACGACAATATACCCAAAGAAGATAAACAACCAGAAGATAATGATCATTGGGCATACGACACAGGAGACTTTGTTGAACGTGGCTCCATCGTCCTATCAATACCTTCAACCAACCAATATCTTAATAATATTGACATTTTGAATAATATATCATACCGTAAATCAATTGTATTAGTATTAGATGTTAGTCCATATTTTATACAGGGTATTATACTAAATCGACCTACCAATATTGGTGTGAAAGATGGTAATGAAGTTATGGATGGTTTAATGCAATTTATACAACCGGGTCATGGCGAGGTGTTTGAGAATGAGTTGGGCAATTGCTTAGGTGAGAGTTGTGAGTTGGATTATGATGGAAATGATATTAGTGGTAGTGCTAAGCGATGGAAGGTTTGGTTTGGTGGTGAAGTTAATGGACCATATTCAAGTGAGTTTCTATTTGATATTGTTCACATCTTGTGTCTCAATATGTTTTGAGATTGCTTGAGCTGACATCCAAGTCTCTTCTCTTGCAACGTCTTCTACAATATGTCAGACAATCCAACAGTAATGTGCATACATTCAATCAATACAGAATTAGCAATATCAGTATCAGATACTATATTGCCAGGCATTTATGTAACATCATTCGACA
>Ga0075439_15630_pt1 | contig 18145 bp, 12 predicted proteins | sample MintriSingleCell_FD_74264 | JGI IMG/M metagenome (GOLD analysis project Ga0075439, IMG submission 74264) | Marine eukaryotic communities from Monterey Bay, USA to study complex ecological interactions - Minidiscus trioculatus JGI Plate_4_G5... | ecosystem: Environmental > Aquatic > Marine >... | reverse complement strand
CTGCTGCTGTTATACCACTCTTCTTCTTTGGCTGCGGTGTACTCCAGAGAGGACTAAAGTTCTTAGTACTATGCAATACCATGTTAATACTCTCCCTCGTCTGTAGTACGCTTGTATTTATAGGGGGCACGGGGGTTGCCCCCCGGAAATGCCCCCCGGAAAGTCGACAACAAGTAGCCTTTCAAATGGCTATTTTGTACACAATATGGGTACTTTACGGGTACAAATGACGTATATATGGGTATAAATAGCCATATTTGTATCCAAATTGTGCCCCCATAACTACTGGGGGGATTTATGGGGGCGAAGCCCGCCCCAAATAGCCATTTTGATCCCCCTATAAATACAAGCGTAGTAGCCCTCACCTAATCTATAAAAGCGGGCAGGGGGCAGGGGGGGAGGAGATCAGGAAAAAATCTCGATTTCCTGCCAAAGTTCAGGCAATGTTTGGCCATCAAGTGGGGGTATAGCAGCATGTAGGTTGTTGAATAGTGGTTGTTTGGCAATGTATAGGTGTATAACAAGTTGATGAACACTCCCAGCATGATTGTAAGTCCATCCATCATACTTTTACAGCCACTTGTTGGCGCTTGAGCTCCTGGTGCTGTGGCAGGTTTTTCTCATGCCTCAGATCAAGAAAAACTTCAGGGCAAGTTAGGCCATCAAGTGGGGGTATAATAGCATTCACTTGCTACAATAGTAGATGCTTGTATTTTGTTGTTGTTTTTGTTTTTATTGATACGGGGGAAGGCACTTTCGCTCTATTGTCACTCCTAGCAATCGAAGGTGGAGGGAAGTTAGGGTTATGCTTTTCTGTGTTGTTTGGCCTTTAAGTTGTTCTGTTCTGCCTTGGAGGTGTTCCAATAGTTGTTGTTTGGTGTTGCTTTGGCATACAACAAGGTGGTCACCATTCTCAGCAATTATTTTTAAGTGGAGGGAAATTAGGGTTATGAGTAAGAAATAATGTAGGGTTATTGAAGACATAAGAAATTTAGGGTTATGGAAGGTGAGTACATAAGGTATGGTAGTTTCATTTCATGTAAAAGCCTTTTACTCTCATATAAAACTCCAACACTCTCACTCAGTAAGAGTGTGTTTTGAATAGAATATTAATAGACCATGTCATCGTCTGGAGTAGCAGCAGCGGTAAATATGCGTGAAGAGCAACAGCAGAAAAAGCAGAGCTCACCTACGAGCGTAGCATCGGGTCCACAAAATAATAATGAGGAAGGTGCACCATTGCAAAAAAATGAAGACGGTGCACCTTCAACCAAACATGTTACACCTCCCAAACCAAAGCGTAAACAAATTGACCCGCTTGCCCATCGTGATCATCCCGATATGGAAGTTAAGGATAATATTATTGACGAACTATACCTAATCGGTGGTGTCATTGGGTCAACTGCAACAATCGAGGATGGTACTGAAAAGTTTATACCAAACATGGAGGCATTGGAATGGTTACAAGATTTACAACGTGTATTAAAACGTGATCATGAGATATACCGTCCTATATTATTAAAAATTGGTAATCTACGTATCATGGCACAAAAGTTATTCCCATTATTAATTGCATGCCGGGCTGATAGGATGATGGTTATGACAATTTGTAAGATATTAGTTATATTAACTAAGCCTATGAATGAAAGTGCCAAGAAGGCTGGTAGGATGAGTGTGGATGTCAAGAATAAGAAGATCGATCCAGAGTAAGTACAATATATATAATATTATGTTTGTGTGTATATGTTGAGATTTTTATAATTTTCACATGACACATCTTATGCTTACTTATAATTTACAAATTATCATCGGTTTACCTTATACCAATAGCATTATTCGAGAACAAATTGTTCTGCGTGATAATGCCATTGAACAAGCTGAACTACTTATGGAATATAAGAGGCTATTTGTTAAACATGCAACTCATCATTATTGCTTCCAAGCGAAAAAGCCCGGTGCAGAAGAAAAGACTGACAATTCAAAGAAGGGGTCAGGATTATTATCCGTCTTTGCATCCTTCCTTGATGTACCATTGTCAAAAACTGGGTCGGAACGTACTGCTAATGATCATTTGATTATTGAATTGGTACTACATCTCATACGTAACCTGTTGAGTATTTCCCCTCTTAATACGTTTGGTTCACCTGAAAAATCACAATATGCAAGTAATTTGCATCGTGAGTTACTAATTGTTATGAAGGAAGAGATGGTATTTGAAGTATTGCGTGTCGTTTGTCAGGATATTGAACGAAGGGAGAATCAGGGGTATAATTTGTTGGTAATGGAAATTATGCATCATGTGTTAAGGGGACAGGTAAGAATGCTGTTTCATGAATGGTGTCGGATAATATATACTTTTAAACTCTACCACTCACTTTCATCATTTACTTGCCTCTTATTAACACAGGATCCTTCTGACGTTGCTCTCTCTGTTGTCGAGTCTCCCATGTCAACTGTCTCGTCTTCCACAAACAATAAGAAGAAGTCTAAAGCAGTCACCAGAGTCGTTCGTACTGCCACAAGAGCTCCCAACAAAGGTGGTGCCGATTCACTCAAGTCTCTCCTACAAACGGATCGTCAAAAGGTACAGCTTGCAGCCTCATCTCGTCATTCTCACTTTGGAGGGACTCTCTCTGTATCAAAGGCGGATGGAAAACAGAGTTATGTCTCAGCGAGTAATTATCTCAAGAAGACCAAGGCCAGCAGCGCAAAGAGTGGTGCCAAGGGCAATAATAAGGTATCTGGTGGTGGCGTTGGTCAACCAGTACGTCGTAAGAATAAGAAGGCTGAAATCTTTGTTGGTTCTGGTAAAGGCAGCACAGCCCATTCTGGTTCCTCCGTGGCATTGACAAAGGGTGGTGGCCCAAACACAAAACGTGCCTATCTCGCCTTGAACTCCTTTTGTATCCAGTTCATGGCAGATTGTTATGGTAAGTTTGTCACATCCGATACTTGCAGATTTAGTTTTGTATCTCTATTCTCACACATAATTTCTCACATATAATTCCTCACCAAACACTGTATAACAGGTCCCGTTATGAAGAGTCTTAAGAATGAATTCCGTCGCGATTCGAGTCGATTGGAAACTGGTGATCGTATCATGTTATTCCGAATCGTTTGGTTCTTTACTCAATGGTGGAGAGTTGCACAGGAACAGCAGAATAAGGCTATGCTATCAGGAAAGAAGTTGTTGACCGAAGAGGAGTTCCCAAGCGACGGAACTGCAGCCAATAAACTCGTGTTCACCATGGATGTATACATGTTCAATCTCATTTTTAAGTCAACCGATGAATTCCACGAACACAAGAAGCCATCGGCGTTAACACAGACTGTTGCACTTTATACTGAAATGATTCACATGCTTCATGCCATGTACAACTCCAAGGATAAAACTGAGCATGCCATGTCACTGGGTCTAATGGATCGTCTCTTCTATCAGACTGAGCCACTTGATCGGCTCCCAAAACTTTTAGCACGATGGACGCCAGGCTTATACAGTCGTGAGCATTTGTGTGATCTTGTGGAGTGTTCACATGTTACTTGGAGGTTACTCGATGCAAATGCTCAACGGGTTCTTAAAGCCGTTCAGGCCGACGAGAAGAAACAAAGACCAAAGGACGCCACAGATCGTTTCAATCTTGCTGCGTCTGAGTTTGATACGAATCATTACTTTGAGAGAAAGTTTGTCTCCAATCAAATCGTCTTCATGTACACTCAACTTTTGTCGCAATATGGTATCAACGCAGCACATGTCAATCGACACATTGCAGCATACTTCATCCGCCTGTGTAAGCATACCCTAAACATTAATGGAGATGACGATTTGGGTGGTGGCGAGTTTGATGATGCATTGGGAAAGAATGAGCTAGCCACAAAGCAAACAACATTTGAACCCATGCTCTATAACATTGGCATGTTTACTGTTCTTGACAAGATTCTGAACGACCCGGCCATTCGTGATAGGGAAGACTATGCTTCATTGTTGACATTTGCATCATCGCTCATGAAACGATTTGCTCAAGCAGCCGAGACAAACCCCATGCTCTATGTTGAGGCACTATTCAAGCATCCCAATCATCGAAGTTTCTGTGAGGCAGCCACAAACTTGTATGTGAATGAAGAAGTAAGGATGATTGCTGTAAGGGACTTGTTGTTGGAAGATCAACGAAGGTATGAACAGGGAGAAGATAATGACGATGAAGATGGAGATGTTAACAAGGATGCTAACAAGGATAAGGAGGTTGCAGCCAGTGCGGCTGCAAAGCAGAATACAGATAAGCCACAGGAGGATGAAGAGAGTGAAGAAGAAGTTGAGTTTAACGAGGATGACATGGATGAGGATATTGTAGTCCGGGCAACAAAGAAACGTCGTAGCAAGCCTCGGAAGAGTCGCAAATCCAAGTTTCAATGGGAGAAAGCCGATGATGACGATGAAGAGAACAACGAGAAGGATAGTAGTAAACATGATGATGATATTGAAGATAAGAATGATGGGAAGGATAGCTCTGGAAATGTAGCGGAGGGTACCAGTGTCAATAATGATGAAGAGGAGAAGAATGAAACCTCTCCTTCTGCCAAGGAGTCAGAGAGTCCTAACAACTTGAGTGGTAAGAAGCGCATTCGAAAGTCTCTTGGAAAGCAGAGTGAAGATTCTGATGATGACGAGTTTTTAGGAGCATCCGCTCCAGCTTCCAAGGTATCAAAGCGTGTGATCTTTGACGACGACGACGATGATGAATGAGCTTTGTCATCGTGTCATTAGGAAGGAGGAATTGACTAGTCTATTTTGTAATCTAATTTAGTGGTGTTGTGGTTAACAAACTTTATTGGATTTATACATCTCTTGGATATTCGATGAACTCGTTTCATAGTTATACTGATGCATGTGATGTTACTTACCCAAGGCTTTCTTAACAACAGACTGAAACCAACCCAATTATATTATATTCTGTACTCTATAAATACACTAACAAAGTCATCATGGAACATACTACCATTTTGGAAGAGGAAGTACCACATTGAAAGACAAATTCTCTCCAATCATAAGTGTATAATTCAGCCCAGAACTAGACTATTGTTTTCATTACTAGCTTTTTCAGAGTGATATTTCATTGAAAGTTTATCATATTTCTCCAACAACTTGTTTTGTAACTCTATTAATAATCTCTTATCTTCTCCTTCTTCCAACGCAGTTATCATTTCCATTATACACGCAGTACTAAGGTATTTATTATTCTTTCTATATGAAGTGACACCCCATAATTCGTGCATTGTATTTATATCGTGTGGTATCCCTTGGTTTGATGTGATAGTATAGGGAAAGAAATAATAAACTGTATTGAACCACCGCCCATAATATGCTTGATATACACATACAGCAAGGTTCATGGGTTGATAAGAATATTGAGCTTTGAGCAATATGGCCTCTATCTTTTGCAGGAGTTGCTTGTGACCAGGCATAGATACACTTTACCTCTCCATGAAATATGGGACACTCAGTCTCGGTATTAGTATCTGCAAAGATACATTTGAAATTCTTATCAAGTATGGCGGCACCGAAGACCTTATTCCCATGATTATATACCGATCTCTCTGTTTTTGGCAGGATCTCATTCTCTATGCATTGTAGCATTTGCATTAGTTGTTCTGATGTAGCTTTGAGGGGAGCTCTTTGATTATCTTTATCTATGATAACACCTTCCATATTATTGATATCTTATGTATACTTTTGAATAATATCAATATAGTGAGCTAGCAGTTCCTTCAACAATCAATCAATCCCCATTTACATAAGTCAAGCAGAAAAGATCTCCTCATATTCATCCGGTACTCAAGTCTGCCTCAAGTCAATGCAAAATGCCAAAAAATATCTTTGAACTTCATGGCTATCAGAATAATATGTTGAGTTGCTGCCGCATCTGTAGCGGCACCAAGCAGCAACACTACATGGCAGTCGTTGCTGAAGTTCTGTTGGATGTCGATATTGCTGATGGTAGATTTAAATAAGTGATCATTTGCACGATACTTAGCTCTATCTCCAGATTACATTATCGATATCAATTTGTTGTCATATCATGGGTAAACTAAAGGCAAATATCATCGGCGAAGGGGAGGGTTATGATTACAAAACACTATGTGTACCAACCGTCCCATGGTCAAAGACGAAGAAACCAATCAAGTTCTATCCACTCGATGAACCTCTCCCCCTCCTCGTTTCATTGTTGTAAGTTGAAATGAGTCTGTTTCATGTGTAATATGATGTGCATCTAATCGTACATATCTTTGAATCATAGGATGGGATTGCAACATGCCTTTGCAATGGTAGGGGGTGTGATCACTCCTCCTTATGTTGTAATGAAGTTTACTGTTGATGGCTTCCCCTTCTCAAATGTCGAGTTACAGCAGTACGCAATAGTTGCTGCTTTAATTACTAGCGGCATATGTACCATCATAAATGTTCTTCGATTCGAAATTCCATTAACAAAGAAGTTGTTCGGTAGACGATTGTTCATTGGGAGTGGACTACTATCTGTTATGGGAACTAGTTTCACCTTCCTACCTATTTTTGAGATAGCTATTAGTCAAATGAAGTTTGATGGCATTAGTGGAAAAGATGCTTTTGGGAAGATGCTTGGCACTAGTATGTTATGTGCTCTACTCGAGGTCTTGTTCTCTTTGCTTAAAGGCTCCTGGATCAAGAGAATCTTCCCTCCCATCGTCACAGCCGTGACAGTTACCCTCATTGGAGTTGCCTTGACGGGTACTGGCATGAAGTACTGGGGAGGAGGAGTCGTCTGTGAGTTTAATGTCTACTACTGGTGTCATGCCAAATACATGTATCCTCTTCTAACCCCAATCATGCTCTCTACTACTCATGTTCAATCGAACAGGTGCCGAGATGATCTGGAAAGAGCACGCACAAGTTGTAGACTTGGTTGGCTTCGGGGAGGGTATGGTTAGCCCCGTCCCCAGTGCTGAATGCACAGGTGATTCGAATATGTTGTGATTTGTATAAACATAGTACAGGCTTGTGCTCATATCTTATGCCCTCTTCTCATGACTATGTCAAACTAGGAAATGGAAAGGTCGTCTTACCCTATGGAAGTGCTGAATACATTGGTTTAGGCTTTAGTGTCTTGTGCTTTCTTGTTGTTATTGAGCTCTTGTAAGTACATATATCCCATCGTAGTATGATTTAGGTATCCTTGAGTATCTTATATGAGTATCTTCTATAAACATATATTACACAGCGGATCAGTATTCATGAAGAACTGTAATGTCATCTTAGCATTATTGTTTGGGTACTTTATTGCTGGAGTTTCTTCCTATGGTCCAGAAGATTTGGATTACGTCGATGCAGCTAAGATTCAAGATGCGCCCGGAATCGACTTCTTATGGACTACATGGTTTGGAATTGGATTCTATGGGCCGGCCGTTGTGCCGTTGCTTATCGCCTACACTGTAACAACAGTTGAGACTATAGGAGATGTAACTGCAACTCATGAAGTGAGTGAGCTAAGTATCGAGGGGAAAGAATACACTCAGAGGATTCAGGGATCTCTCATGTCAGATGCCGTTTGCTCGATTCTGTCAGCTGTCTTTACAAGCATGCCCAACACGACCTTTAGCCAAAACAATGGAGTTATTGCCATGACCAAGTGTGCTAGCCGCCGAGCAGGCATAGCAACTGGCTTCTGGCTAGTCCTTATGGGCGTCCTAGCCAAGATAGCTGGTATTATCACCTCGATCCCAGACTGGAAAGTCCGCGTTAGTATTATTTTATCATATGATTTCGTGTGTTTCATGTGAAGTACAGGTGATTTGACTACTCCATTTGAACTTCATGTAACGTCATTTGATTGCCTTTGCAAGCCGTATGCACTAACTTGAGTTACTGTCGTCTCGTTTCATCTCCAAAACCGCGAAACGCGCACTTCAGTGTTCTTGGAGGGATGACCATCTTTCTCTTTTGCAATGTTTTTGTCAGGAAAATCCGCGTTAGTTTGTTTTCAGTGCAGAGGTGTTCAATGAAAGGCTCGACGACTTGACTGCCTTATTTGACCATAGTTTGCCTTTGTTGTTTGCCCTTGCATATCATATGCACTAACATATATTATAATGTCCTCTCTTTCATCATCATAAATCGTTACAACGCGCATCTTCCAGTGGTATTACTTTATTCGGAACTATCGATATGAAAAGTCGTCGTAATCGTTTCATTGCTGGAATGTCCCTTTGTGTTGGGATTGGCGTCACCGTACTTCCATATGCTTTCCAAGACATGAGAGCCAGCCCATACACCGCAGCATTCTGGTCATGTGCTGAATGTAGTGATACAATGAAGGGTCTTCGTAATGCTGTTAGCATCTTCCTTTCAACAGGTTATTGTATCGGTAGTGTCATTGCCATCTTCCTTAATCTTATCCTCCCATCTGATGCGGAAAGTGATGTAGTAGTACCGACGGGTGATGATAATGAAATTCATTGGTCCGTGATTGGACAGAAATCCGCATACTTTAAACCGGAAGATGTACTTGATGATACAGGTAAGGAGGAGGTGTCAGCAGAAGATGACGAATATAAAGAGTTTGAGAAGGAGGCTGGAATTGTTGTAGATACTGAACCGCCAGCTGAACAGGCAACCGAAGAAGCAGCTGAAGAGATTGCTTGAGCACATTGTACAGTTGTATTTCATCAATTTTGAAGAATCATTCCAATTTTGAGCCGTAGGAATGTATCATTGTAACACTACCATAATAGGTTGTTGTATATATTGAGTCTTTTCGAAATTAGGATACCACTTGAGGTATCCTAACTTTTGGGCTCAATACATAATCATTTTTTCAATATGGTAACAATCTCTACCTACGACAATAGCTGATATGTTGCCGCCACAGCAGCGCGGATGAGGGTGTCTTCCATTGCAATACCATCACATATCGTCTCAATATGTCTCTTTATTTTACTCACATATGCGCTGACTTGGCCCTGATCCTCATATGTTTACGACATTATTGTGTATCTTCAGATCATATTCGTGTATATCGTATCAAAGCCATACTCTACATATTCAGCGCTGCCATATTAGATCTTCATCATCAGCCTTACTCTCGTCTACATCTTGACAAAATTTGGGCACCTTCAACTCGGCTTGATACACACATATCGAGGGTTCAATTACAAACTTGATCTCAGGTGACTCAATGAAGTCATCTTCAACAATTGCAACTGATCCAGAACGAGGCCCATGCAGACCACAAGGTGCTCCTCCCCCATAAGTTGCGATATCATCATCAAAACCGTTAAACAAACCAATCATGAACAGATCACCATTACTTTGTAACTGTGCAAAGTACCCCCCGTCTCCAAAGGAGACGCTATAAATGGACCCTCCTGCTCCAAAGTGATATGTTTTATTCTGAAGATGCTCAAGCTTAAAACAATCTTCTTCATACACATCAGCGCTGGGGCATCCACAAAGTGCGCCAAATATCTCATAGCGAGTACATTGCTTCGAGTCTGTTTCAAAAAGAGACAATAGTTCCAAATCTTGACATGTTCTAGCGTTCACAATCTTTGTAGGATCTGGGAGAGGAATAGCTCCACAGAGTGTCCCACAACCTCCTTCATCACTCGAAGGCTCAATGTCAGAACATCCACAAGCATATGAAATGGCTGAGAAGTGTTCTTCACAGGATTTGATTATGGGGTTCTGTTCAGACTTTCCGTATGATGGACCGAGATAAGTTGTCATGTAATCCCAACTTTCACAAGTCTGACCATAGACTTCTTTTTGAGGATTAGGAAGACTTTCACCGCCACAAAGAGGTCCACAAGCATCAGATACTGGCTTGTTCTTGCAACCACACTGTGCTCCTGTCATGTTGTAGAAGGGACATACCATCTCATGAACTTCTAATCGTGAGTGTAATTCCCAAGCTTGGCATGTCTCTCGTCGAACTATGAGGTCGGGATCAGGTATTTCACTTTCACCACCCTCGCAGATTGGGCCACACGTCCTACGTTGTTGACATAATGTTCCACACTCTGGTTCTATATCTGACAATACCGGACATGCACATCCATATGCAACATCACTGTAATACTCCTCGCAAGTCTCATTCTTATCATTATTATACCAACTTGGTAGATACCTAGAATACATATCCCATGATTCACATGCCGTGTTCCATATACTATGTCCAGGAGAGTGGAGGAAGTCTTGACCATTTGCACATATACCATCACACGAGTCAGGATGCATTTCATTACCTGTACAACCACATAATGCTCCCACGGCATTATAATTCACACATTCTTGTGAATCTGTCTCGAAGTGACTTTTCAATTGCCAATCTTTACATGATAATTCTTGATTATGTATATCCTTCACGACACGATCCGGATCAGGTAGGGAGGAAGTATCGGAAGAACTATCTGACGATGAACATAGCATACCACAACTATCCGAAGGTATCTCAATACCAGGACAAGCACATCCATATGCAGCAGCTGTATATCTATCAGCACATGACGTTGCATCATCGGATACTATGACCAAGTTTGTAGAATTGGTATCCCAACTCTCACATGTTGCACCGAGCACTTTCTTGTTTGGATTAGGCAATTTAGTTGTGCCATGACCGCATAATGGTCCACAAGTTAACTCTTCTTGTTGTCTATTATTTCTTGAGGGAACAACTATTATTCCAAAAACACATCCCAAAACAATTGAAATTACACCCAGTCCAACAGATGCAATAATCAAGAGACGTTTCCGTTCTATACCAAAGCAAGTATCAATAACAGTTGCAACAGGAGGACTTGGTGGCTCCTCGACTGTATATGCTTCTGCTACTACTTGATCACTTTGTTCTAAATGTTGACTATGTGCATTCATGGTTGGTTGTACTTGCTCGGTATCGTTGGCAGTACTACCCTCACCTCCTCTTTCGGGTGATGGCTCTCGATTACTTGGATATACTCTATGTGCACCAGGTATAGACTCAATGGAAGGACGTCTTGTTTGAACTGCAGGCGGTGCTTCTCCTCTTTCTCTATCATAATCTAATGCTCGTCTATTAGCATTCTGCATAGCTTCCATAATACCATGAGGTGTAGTTATAGCACTAATACCACATTCTAATCCATGATCAACATCAGATTTGACTCCACCTCGTCGTGGTTCGTCGTTTATGTGAAAACCGAAGGTATCATGTGATTCATTACCATCATTGTCTATATTATTATTATGATTTGTTGTTGTTGATTTAGATGAAGAAGTAAGTGGTGGTGGTGATGCTGCTGCAGGTTTCTTATCATCATTTGATGGTTGTTTTGATGTATTGTCATCTTCGTCAGTATCCTTGTCGTTAACTGCAGCAATTGAGCTTTTGCCTTCAGTAAGTTCATCGGATTTCTTCATGATTAATAGCAGTACACACACAGAAGATTATATAGTTGAGGTTATAACAATATGCCTCTCTGCCCTCTGCTCTTTTGCTAAATTACAATTGATGTCTCTCCCTCTTTTTTTGCAATGTTCTACACTATACTTAGCTCTCAACTCTCTCTTGTGATTGGAAATACAGATAAGATCCTTAAAGACAACAAGATGAAGACAACAACAAACTGTATCACAATCCTCTATGTATTGTGTCGTCCCGAAGCTCTATTGAACTAGGTAGTTGCAACCCATGTAGTGTTCACTCTTTCCCTAAGTGATTTTACTGGTCGCGGCACCCAGGTAAAAGGTTTTAGCGATAGAACGAAGTACCAACACCGACACGGGGCCTCTTGCTGGTTTCCACGTCCTGCCGTTGTGCCATTACTTATCGCATACACTGTGAGTGACAACAGGAAGGTGCGCGTTTGTATTGTTTTTATGTGCATACGTGTGATGTCGATACAAAGTATCGGTGATCTGACTTTTGACTTTTGATTGCCTTTGCAGTTTGCACTCCTGTGAACTAACAGAAGTTTCTTCATTCGCCTCTCTTTTGTCATCATACTTCCAGTGGAAACAATCGGAGATGTAATTGCAACTCATGAAGTGAGTGAGCTAACTATATTTATATCGAGGGGAAAGAATACACTCAGAGGATTCAGGGATCTCTCATGTCGGATACTGTGTGCTCCATTCTAATTCTATCAGCTGTCTTATAGTCATATTCCAATATATTTATTATTTGCTCTTTGAATATGTATTATATATTAATATAAAACATATTATGTTATAATAATATTATTATGTGTAGTCGCACTATTTGTATCTCAGAATGTATTGTGTATCGTATCCTCTACTCTGTATGCTTTACATTATTTCTATAAACCCCACAGCACGGCAGGGATAGACTCTTGAATTGAATATCTTCATCTCATTTAGTTTATTGTTCTATAGAGAACTGTTTTATATCTTCATCACAGTCGTAGCTATATATGTCTATTACGTCATGTCTTTCGTGTATCTTTCTGCATCGTAAAATCTAATATGTGTAGCTAGATACTACCACTTCAAATTATCCTCACAATTCACTGTATACTACCACTTCAAACGATAGGGATAGACTTTTAATAGATCTTCATCTCATCTTTGTTTATTGTTCTACTGTAGAGAACTGTTTTATATCTTCGTCACTGTCGTAGCTATTTATGTCTACAAAAGTTGCTAAGATAGTGGGGTATGTCTAATCGATAGCAAAGTAAGTCAAATGTCAATAGACAATGAAAGATTGTGTCATAAAAAGCCTCCTCATTGTTGATTGGCATGGCCATCAACAACGTCATCTAGTAGTAATTTGCTTCAGCGAGGCGCGATAGTCGAGTTGGCATGAAATCGATTTGAAGAAAGTAAGTCGAACTAAATCATACTGTAATTTATTCGGTACTAACATTATTTCTCTAATAGAATAACCCTTTACAAATACAAAATAGACCCTTGTGATTCCTCTGGGCAGTCTAGATTGGCGACGATACAATTTACCTAGCCCTTAAAAAGTTTGGTCGCCGAATACCTTTCGAATCGGCATGGGGCTTTTGTCAATCACCACTCTACTACCTCATAGCAAACAGAACAACCCCCTCTCAAGACGGCGCCGCCCTCTTCTACCCTTCATTATTATAACTATGATGTGGCAAAATAAACGCAAGGTCGGTATTGATCATGAACCTACTGCAATGGAATTAGAAATGAAATCCGTAGGACGAACAACAAAGGGGGAGGATGACATCAACTTCAATAAATTCTTTGACTTTGATAGTTTAGGAGCGTCAGTAGAGGCATTTATTGATGCTAGTCCATTAGGCGTATCTACACCAGTTGAGCCATGGAATCCTTCTACTGATAAGAAGAAGGCATACCTCAGTAATCCCATGTCAGTTTTAAATAGTGTCAGTGAAAGGATTGATGCAGTATCAACTAAACGTCTATTCAATCGAGTAGGGTCATCATCATCATCATCAGCGGGGAATATGTGGGGCATGACATTGATGTTTATGAGTCTACGCGAGGGATTATCTAATGCTACTGCATTGTCGGGGGAGAAGAATACAGTAGAGGACGTAGATAGTCCTCCCGTAATCATCAACAAGGAAGTTGATGTTAAAGTGTCAAGTGAGGGCGATGAGGAATATGTTGATGTTGGCGCCGACCGCTGGGGTAATACCGCCCGTCCTGTCAATGCCATTAAGGAAACTGTCAGCGAGGTAAAAGTATTGAAGAAAGCAATATCACATTTTATCACCAAAAAGGCCCTTCCTTTTCTAGACAACATTACTCTTCGAGCAAATGGTATCGTCGTTACATCTGATGATTGCAGTGTAGAGTGTAGTATTGCAAGTCTAGTTGACGATAAAAGCTACCTTGATTCTCCTGATTCCCCAGGGTCTCTTTACACAACAGATGTGTCTATTTCTGATGAAGATTGCCCAAGTATCATCACTGAAGGTCCCCAAGACGAAATCGAAGAGGATATGGAGAAGAAGACTACCAAGGACGAAGATCAAGAGGTAGTAGAGGTAGAGGTTGTAAAGGATGTAGACAGTGATGACGAGTATGTCATTACCTCGCAAGAATAACTTGCAGATATTGATGACGCCGAGTTTGAAGTTATCGACTGCCCTTGAAGAACAAGAGTAAAGAGTCTCTCGAGTAGGAGTTGATGATCCTCTCAATCTACTCTACCGCACGAAGCTCTCCCGAGATAGTAATCATGCTTTCCGTTTGTACAAATATATATGAGTCATAGTGTGAGAATTATGTAATATAGAGAGCTAATGTCGTCTGTAATCAAAATGGTTGTGATATAAAGATACATAAGTTATGTTGTGGCAAGGTACTAGACAATCAGTTCTTGAACTACTTCTAATCTTGAGTGTTATATCTTTTACATAGACTCTTAATCTATCTGTACACAAGAGACGGATACCATTTCTACAACAAAGTACCTAGTGAGGTACGCCTACACAAATGGAAAGCAATTAAATTCTATTCAAATGCCAATCCATCATCTCTAGTGAACTCCATCAATACGCCAGCATCTTGGAACTAATAAGATAGACAAACAGAGATAAGAGAGTTTGATATTAGTGAGATGCAAGTTGTTGTGTACAAAACACAAGATGTGTATAAGCACCAAAGCAAATACTTACCCCGGCATATAGCTTCATTCTATTTGGACTAAGAGCGATACCGACAGTCTCATCTCCGTCGTATCGGCCTCCTGATATGCCCTCAAATACTGTTCTATAAGTACCTTCAAAGTCTCTGACATATACACCAGGTGCTGAGCCTCCATCCTCACTAAAATAGATCCATCGTTTATAGTTTTCATATACAATTTGATCAGGTTGGGCATTGAATGTACCCTTCCCTTCGAACTGCGCACCTGTCAGCTCAGTCTCATATGTCATATTTTCCAAGTCTAAAATTAGTAGAGTCCGAATCTTCTTTGCTGCAAAGTATAGTAACCCTTCGTGATATATAATACCCTCGGCGTTACCGTAATACAACTCAGCAGATGCTCGAGCAGCGGCTTCATCTCGAGTCCATTCAAATCTAGTTGAATCTATGATACGAAGAAAGGTCGTAACACCTCCTTTGTGTAAAGAATCCCAACCATTGCCGTCTGCTATAAATCGTCGTAATGCTCCATCACTGCTATCTTCGGTTGTAAAGAAGACGGGGTTGTTGGGGTTACTATTATCAACCGTCTAATAGAGAGCAGAGTGAATAAAGTTAGATACATGAACAAGCTTAGATACTGTGATCGCAAACACAAGTTCAGAGAAGATAAACCTACCACAGTCTCATATTTGCCACCATCACCACCGAGCAAAGTCTCCTGAGGATTATTATGGAATAAACTGTCCTTATTTGGATCAACTTGCCAACATTGTCCATTGCTCGTCTCCTCGCATGAGACCCAGGTGTTCCAAGGCGTCAAGCCGCCTCCACAATTTCGACTTGTATTGGCTAGCAATGTCTTGTAGTCGGTAATCTCACCGTCTGCATTGAAGTATAAGCCGTATACTCCACCTGTGCCAGTTATCTCACTATTTGAGACATATACATATCCTCCGTCAGGCAACTTGACTATACCAGCTCCATCCATCATGGCATGGAAACTTTGTGTACCACCTGGTAGTGGTGATTGACCTGTTTGGGCAATTTGCTTCACACTCAAACCCGAACTCATTCGAATGTCTAACTCGGTATGTGTCACTGCCAGATCGCCTGGTGTAAAGTCTACTGTCGGTGAATGGGTCGAAGTCGGTGGAGTTGAGGGAGATAGAGTTGGTGCAGGTGTAACAGGCGATGAAGTAGGTACCTCTGAAGGCGATGTAGACGGTTTCCTCGAGGGTGATTTACTCGGACTAAGCGACGGAGGAGTGGTCGATGGCTGTACCGATATTGTAGGTGTCAGTGTTGGTGTACCAGTTTCCTCATCGGGAATTAGAACAACTCCAATAATTGTAGTTTCACTGGTAGCACTCGATTCTTTACTGGAATCATCACCTTTTTTTGCTGATACACCCAAGCCTACCCCAACTAACGCAATCAATACTATTGATAAAGATACTGCTAGTATCACATTTCGTCGAAAGTTATCTCTCCTTCCTCTTGTTGGACTCGTACTTCCTGCAGTAGAAGCAGCACCATCTAGCTGCTTTTGACGATGCCCCTTACTCCTAGAAGGTGAAGATGGCGGCGTTGCAATTGGTATAGCTTTCTCCACCTGACTTGGTGGAGTTCTATCACCACCAGCCTCTAAATCATCATCGCTTAACTCCATAGTTTCATTTATATTGTTATTGTTGCTTATGAAACTATTCTTCATTTTGGAAGTTATTGATGCTGCCGATGCCGCGGCAATACCAATTGCTGAAGAAATGTGTGATGATGATTTAGACCTGTTATCAGATCTAATTGATACAGCATCTCTATTGTTGGTTGTAGTTGTGCCATACTGATTATTATCACCACTTGCAATGGTAGAAGACATTGAAACAACCGAGGCTGGTAGTTGACTAGTCATTGCAGCTGAGCTCGGTGGTGCAAAGTATTCTTGAGTGATTGGTGGCTGTGCTGAGTTTTGCATTGCAAGTGCAGACTGATTGATATCATTATCATTCTCCTCCTTACTGCTGCTGTTGTTGTCTTTAACACTAGCAATTTCTACAAAGTCACCATCATTGAGTACACCCAAAAAGGAACTGTCTACACTACTGTTGCTACTGCTACCAGAGCTCATTTCCTTTGTCTTTGTGGTGGTAGATGATGAACTTCCCTCGTCACTAATACTGTTAACATTGCCTGGCATTAATGAATTTGCAGTCATGTTGTTATACTCTCTAAAGAATGAGTCAATGAATCCAATATGATTGATTCAATTGATTCGATATAATTTCAAATTAATTAGTATCGAAAATGCAGCATTGCAATGAATAACCTCTACTGTCCCACACTCAGACAACAATAAACAATAGATCCTCTAAAGATTCTGCGCTGGCAAATAGAGATGTAGAGAGAGGGCGCCACTTCTTTATTACGAGCATGCCTCTCAGCTATTAATTACAGACGCCGCCGATAGGCTTTCCTAGAGATACTCACTGAATTTTGATTGAGCGCTTTGGTATGGGATACCGGAAACAGGCCGATAAGGCTTCTCTTTTCTCGCTCTAAAACTGCCCTTGATCTATTAATTAAAACCATATCAGTGTAATCAGTATAGTCCATAGTATCAATCATGATACTGGTGAAATTCTATGCGTAACATCCTCTTGCTTGAATATTACATAGGGTATATTAGCCTAGATAATTCGTCGACACAATCTCCCAAAGTATCATACAAAAATATTTTGCAATCCTTCATACGTATATATAATATGAATACATAGCAGTCTATCATCAACGTGCACTTAGTAACATCTGTGTGGGTTGATCAGATCCTTGTATGATATTGATGTTCGAAGACGATGATACGATATTTGCAAATCGTATGCACAGCCACATCCATTACTGGCGATGATAATAAAGATATTTTAGCATGGTATATATGAATATCTAGAAATGATAGTAATGGCAACAATGAAGATGGACGTTTCATCTACTACTCGATAACGTAGAATACACAAAATAATTAAGGAGCATACTATGCCCGCCGTAGATGTAGCGCCGACGACAACGACAACAACGAAGGGATACTTCTGTTTGGTTAGATGGCATGATATGACAAGGACTGATTTACAAGGTTGTCTGTGACTGGATCGAAGTTCGAAGACGATACATTGGAAATTATACATATTTTGATACTTCATACTTTGATTTACAGATTGGATTGTCGGACTAGATCGAAGATGCCATCAAATGTGGAATCCACACTTTATCGCTCACGCCAATGACTAACAACTAACAGCTTCAATTGAGTCAAATATTAGGTTTGGATCATACACCCATTGGTACCGGAAATGTGATAGTCCTCTCATAGGGATGAATCTGAGCTATATAAATGCAATAATGTGTTGACCATCTAATGGTACAACCCAAAGATGACTCCTTTGAGCATTCTGACAATGGAAAACTTGGCTCGTTTGACAAACATGACAGTAACAACACATGTAATATCACTGCACTTGCAAAATGGGC
>Ga0075439_12930_pt1 | contig 18153 bp, 17 predicted proteins | sample MintriSingleCell_FD_74264 | JGI IMG/M metagenome (GOLD analysis project Ga0075439, IMG submission 74264) | Marine eukaryotic communities from Monterey Bay, USA to study complex ecological interactions - Minidiscus trioculatus JGI Plate_4_G5... | ecosystem: Environmental > Aquatic > Marine >... | reverse complement strand
TGATCTGCTTTGGTGCTTGCCTGTTCTCCGAGGATGAGGGACATCACCTTGTATAAAACGAGACAAATGTAACGTACAATGAAGTAGATTAACGATTGATGTGTTGAGGATTGCTGAATGTAAGGCTTGAGTGCGAGAAGAATAGATAGCGATATTTCTCCACACTGCCCCATTGTTGTTCATCTACCTCGTCTGTATCATTTGATACACTATTAATAGCCTCTCTTACTGTTTAATAATCTCATCGGGATCTAACCGTACCATCATTGCTTGTTCTCTTAATGTAACTTCATCTACACTCTGACAGTTCCGCCGACTTCTTAGCACTTATCTCTGCAAGTAATACATCAAACTTACTTCTATTCTTCATATCCTCATCATCCTCAATTTTAACACGTGATATCAACCTTCTAATATATCTGTCACTTAGATCTGAAGATTTATCTGTACCTTGAGTTTGTTCTAGAGCAGTGCAGAGCAATCTTCACCATCTCATCCGCTTATCAAGGGTATTTAATATCTATTATTTACTCGTAAAATCATTTGTTGCAATTTCGTCACCAAGTAACAGGTCATCATCATCATACTTCCGTGCTTTCTTTTTATTCTTCTTCCTCATCCTGGCGTATTTGCTATTATATAAGTCTGTTTTATTTGCTCTCTCTAATGTCATCTGCCGATAATTGCATTAAAAGATATGTGCACAAGATATGTGCATCAAATTTTTAATATCTCAATCTCTGATATGATTCTAGAATCATCGCACCACCACCATACTTCCCTTATTAGATGTATTATCCACGGCCTACACTCTGTAATATGCCACTGCTATATTATGCCATAGCAGAGTAGATATCATACTGTGTGTGTGTGTGGTGTTTAAGTAGAAGAGACCATTGCTATAACTCCCTTTTGTGATGGAACTCGACCACCGATCAAACGAACATCTCATTCACGCCGATCAAGTCGAGTCGAACATTTTTTTGTCGAATAGACAGAAAGGTCAACGAAGTCGTTCAGCCAATAAGCGACTCAAGTTGGACTAAACAATAGAGTGGGCCGACTACAAATAAACGGCTACTTCTATCTACTTTGCCTCACAATAACAGCCAATCGTCATACTATTGAGTTCATCATAACATCGTACTTATTGACAATCGTCATATTGAGTCTCGATTAAATACATGTGGTACTGAACGAATTAGAGTAAACGTCGTCCGTCATTTTCATTGTTATCCGAAAACATAGAGGCCTTCCATTTTATACTGATTGATTGTTATATTTATTAGTAACAGGGCCTTATTCTATCATTGTCATCAATATTGGCAACAATAGCAATATCTCCCCAATCAAAAGTACAAACAAACAATATAAAGCAAAACAATGACATCCACATCATCGCCCAACATCGCCATACGTCGTCGTCGTCCTCGTAGTAGCAAATTACTATCGACGGCATCGTTAACAATCACGATGGCATTACTTCTGACAATAATACCAACAATTCATGGTCATAATAATCTCCGTACTCAAAGCTCCTACTCCTCCGACGCCGATGAGCAATTAACAAACACAATTGAATTCGACTACAGCAAACTAAGTACCGGAGATGATTACGGCTTTGAAACTGTTAGTGCACCTATCGAATTTGAACCATTGAATACTACAACCTATTATGATAGGAGGCAGAGACGACGTGCTTTGGAAATGTTGTTTACTAATGAAGGAGACGAAGAGGAGAGAGAAGGAGAAGGAGATGATATTGATTTGTATAAACAAAAGATGGATGATGCAGACGAAGAGTGGAACGAGGAAGAAGAGTTTGTATATGATGAAGTGGAGACTGGACCACCGAAGGAGTATATCAATAATACAACTTTGATGTTTGTAAGTCCATATGAGATGATGTGTTATGTGGTTTGTAACTTTCTGTCTCCTCCACAATTATAGCACACATCTCATGTTCCATCTGCTCTTGTCTCCTCTATCCTCTACTATAGGTTGATCCCGAAGAAGAACCTCAAGGTATCGAGGAAGAACGTAACCTCCAAGGATGTGGTGCCAACTCAGTACTCTGGGCAATGAAAATGTTTACCGATAATTATGCCTACGAGACTAGTTGGAAACTCGAGAAGGTCCTTCCCAACAATCGATTCCAAGTAATCAAACAAGGTCCGCCTCATCCATTCAAGTATGCTGATGGTACATTATATCAAGGTGTAGCATGTCTACCTGGTGATCAAATGTATAAGTTCACAGTAATGGATGCAGGTGGTGATGGCCTGTGTTGTAAGTATGGCAATGGCTACTATCAGTATGCCGTTGGTGGATTTGTTCAATACAACTCTAGGAATAAAGTTGCCTTAAAGAAGAAGAAGGAACATACATTCTACATGCCCAAGCCTACACCGTTGAATAATGGTAATATGTCACGACAGGGAAATCCTGGCACCGCCTTCTCTGGAAGGTCAGGATGTGGTAGTTCTCAAGAGAAGATTACTATTGAAGTCTCAACTGATAATTGGGGTCAGGATAATACCTGGACATTGAAGAGACCTAATGGTCAAGTTGCATTGAGGGGTGGTCCTTATCCGAATGGTAAAGTTACCACAGAGTCTAAGAGTTTGTGTGTCCCCCATGGTACATACAGGTTCACAATGTTAGACAAGGGAGGTGATGGTATGTGCTGTAAAGAAGGCAAAGGATTCTATAAGATATACATTGACAATCAGAGGATTCTGTACAGGAGTGATTTTAGTTTCGGTCAACAGGATACTCATAATGTCGTGGTAGGATACTACACTCGTCTAAACAATTTGGGTGAAAGACAGAAACAGTATCTCAGTGGACATAACTGGCGTCGGAAGAAGTATCACGAGAGATATGGGAGGATGTATGAACCTCTGAGATACGATCTAGTCCTTCAGCAGCATGCACAAAAGTGGGCTAATCAATTACTCAATGATTGTCATCTCGATGGTATCAAGCATGAGCCAGGAATTGGAGAGGGTGAGAACCTTGCAAAGAACATGGGTTCTGGCCCATGGGGGGAGCTTGTGCCCGTGGAGAATGTCAATCGAAGATGGTTCGAACGGGAGGAGAATTGGAAGTGGCCACAGAATGCACACTGGACTCAAGGGATATGGCATTCAGCACGGTATATGGGATGTGCCGAGTCTATGAAGAAGATGAACAATGGTGATACTTGTCGTATCCAAGTTTGTAGGTATGCCAGGGCAGGCAATTGTGCCATGGGACAATACGATTCAAATATCGGTACCAATTATCTGAAACCAATGTTTCTAGATACCAATCCCTGTGGACCGTCTTGTCCAGGAGATCACAAGGGTCTTTCCGACGGGGGTAACTGCCATTGAGGAATGATCCTGCTAGGCAAATTGTATATATATTATGATCGTGTAAAGTAAAGTTTGTTTGCTAAGATACCTCGTCTATCTTACATCACTTTAGAAGCCATCAAGTACTGCATGGATCATTTCCATGCCACCCCGCAATGCCTTTCTTCTCCAGCTTAACCTCATTGGATTAAATGCATAGCTTGTCAAATGATTGTACCTTCGTCCAGTATTATAACCCATGTTCTCCATAATCAAAGCTACCGCCACAGCAACGCCCGGCCGGGTACCAAACTCCTGTACTAAACCATAACAATTCGGAAGAGGACATAAAACATCACCGGCTATAAACCCGACAGACTGATCATATCCTGAACTAACACTAGCATCATTAGATTCTCTCTTTAGGAGTGAATTAAGTTTGGATGTAAACTTACTGCCGCTGTTCTTGTTTAGTATACTGTACTCTCCATACTTGCCCAGTGTGAACATCTATTAATATCGTCTTGCTATTAGTAGTATCCGTGACATCAAATCCTGCAAAGGTCTTTATAGCATGCTGTACTGCAAATATAGAGCTTTCCCAAGTGTTACCATTATGTGCTCCACCTCCATACGATAGACCAGATGGCTTATGATATTGTGCTGCAACTAAGCCGCGCTTGGCACCTGTATATCCAAGTATGGATACAGCACTGCTAACAGATTTCAATACCTGTAAAACATCTTTCACTTCTTCTAATGAGTTGTTGATTGAGCTAATTGATTCCTCGAGCTGAAGCTCATCACCATTAGATAATGTACTCTCCTTTTCTTCTTGAGAGTCTTTATAATAGGTTGCCTTGACTTTTTCATCTTGTAAAGCTAGTTTTGTAACGTCACCATTATATCCACCCTCTCTTGCTGCATCAACCCATGAAAATAGCTTATCATTCTTAACTGGATTGAAAGGATTCAGAGTACTGTCCATATCAACTGATTGTTGGTGGAAGAGATAATAAAGAAGAACTTAATGTCAGGATGGTACATCTATGTAGTGAAAAGCACACACAACTACAATACTCACCATAACTAACAAAGTTTGGATCTCTAGCTTTAATCATTTTCCACAGCTCATCACTCAAGACATTTCTATTCAAATCAACATTATTCTCATTAGTACGTCGATGATGTCTCATACCATATGGATTAATAGCATGTATCAATAAGATTTTCTTTACTGGTGTATTCTTAGTTGGTGGTGCACGAACATTGTCTGTTGTACAGAGTCGCTGTGCATTCTGTAAGAATAGTTCATGAAGGAATCGGAGTTGAATTGCGGATCCTAGGTAGCCTTCTATACCATGTGTGCCACTACTATGTATGAAATTGACTTCTTCTTCCTTGTTATCTTCTTTTCCTTGTGGTAATCTTATTGTGAGCAATAAAGCATCAACTGTATTACTACCAGGCACAATAGTATGAGAAGTAAATCTCTCCTCATCCTTCTTGACAATACCACTATTGTATCCATTCGACTTCAAGTTTTGGTACTCCTTAGGATCTAATGCAATATCATATGAGATACTTTCAGCATTCACTATATCTAATCCCATACCATATCCATTATCTTGTGCATATGCAAGTTGTCCCTTTATTGCATCACTTAATGATTGGAACTTTTCGCGTGCCTCTACATAGGATGTACTCCAGTAACAATTCTCATCTAAAGTCCGAGTATGTGATGATAATCCATTGTAATCGAATGAACAATGATAAATTGATTTTGGTGTATCAATTGTATATATTGATATTATATGACATATTATTAGGATGGATATTACTTGTGTGATATGACGAAGTAGTGATGGCATAGTTTATTATAGTTGTATCAGACTTCTATCACCACCGGCTTTGTTCAATACATAAGGACTTCCTTTTTGCAACTCACACCCAAATATCTTACAAAAAAGACATAGGCAATACGGTATCTTTCATCAAAGATTTTTTATGAGAGTGTACAGTTCAGAGTTCAGACTCAGACGATGAAGCTCCTCTGATGTTGTTGAGATGATGTTAATCAAGAGGATCATATTGCTATTACTAACGATAGAGACATCATTTGCATTTCATTCTACCATACCATTGTTGAATATCATGACTAAACTTGACGGTGAACATAATCATCCAACAACAACTTCTGCAAAGGTATGTTATTTTGTGATGTGTCATTTATTTATATCAATTTATATCGTCTATATATCGCTATTATTCTGACATATGCATTTTATGTATCGTCTGTCTATATACTGACTTCTTCATCTTATACTATTTTAGAATGCAAAATCTAATGACGAGCACAACCTACGAGATGGATCACATAATCATCAAGTTCAATCAATGGAAACGATCAATGCAAGATTATCAGAACTCAATCTACAATTACCACCACCAGGCGCTCCAAAAGCAAACTATCAGTTAGTGCATCGTGATGGAAACTTATTATATCTAAGTGGTCATTTACCTTTCAAGCTTGACGGCAAGCTAGTAGTAGGCGCTTGTGCTCCATCACATGTTATCGAAGCAGAATTAGGAGAAGAGAAGAAGTATATAAGTACACAAGAAGGATATGAGGCAGCTAAGCATTGTGCATTAAATTTATTATCTACCATACAATCCTATCTATCAGAACATGTAACAACCATCGATACTAAAACTGGTGCTAAACAATCAGCTGACTTATCAAACATTGCTAAAGTTATTAAGTTATTTGGCATTGTCCGGTCACATGATGAATTCCTTGAGCAACACCTGGTAATGAATGGTGCAAGTGATGTGTTGGGACAAGTGTTAGGTAAAGAAGTAGGGGGAAGCCATGCACGAAGTGCCATAGGAACTAATACTTTACCCTTGGGAATCGCGGTCGAGGTTGAAATGATTGTAAAGATAACTTTGTGAAGCTCTGGGATGAGTTATAGGCATAGTCAATCTAAATCATAATACTCTACTTTATACAGAACCTAACGACCTATAAACTCACATTTCATCATCCCAACCATCAACAACGCCAGACATATATGTTGCCACGGCCTCGTGTACTTCTTTACTAACTTCAATATTATCTTCTTGGGTCTTATTCCAAGTCTTATCATTTGCCTTCTTACCCCGAGTGTTTGATCGAATGGCTAATATCTCTTTTACTTTATCCCTCGTAGTTGCATCCAACTCCAGATCAAAGTAAGGCAACACCTTATCAAGGATTACGTCACTTGTTATGATATCTGTGTAGGATACCAACATGCCTGTTCCACTTTCATTATGCTCTTTAATTGCAGCCTCTAGTAGTGTCGACAAATGGAGAGCACAAATCTCATGTGATGACAAGTCTTGCAAATCGATATTCTTCTCATTAGCCTTGTTTGATAATGCAGTACTAGGACTACTCTTGGTCTTTATACAACTTATATTCCGTTTTCTTTGCATGTTTTTAGCCAATACCTCTTCGGCATCACGATAGGAGAAAGTCCACTTCACATCTGGATAGAGTGAATGCAACATTGGAATGTATTCTGATGAGGCACTTTCAAACTTGAGAAATAAATGATCCATCTTCTGATCTGTTGTCCGTGATAGTAACTTGATAACGTCTTGAACAAGCCGTCGTTGTTTGGATGATGAACAATTATTAGACTGATATCGGTTGTGAATGTATGAACATGCATTAAGTACTGCATGAAGAGCCGTATGTTCTGATACAGCATGCACATTGAATGCTGTTAGGGCATTTGCGATTAGTCCTCCGCCAGAATAGCCCTGATGAAAGAGCATGCCCGAGAGAGGCAATTCTTTAATACCACCACCAATCTTTATCTCCATTAGTTCCGACATTGATATAGAAAACCGATGCTCTCCACAGTGTGTCGATTCTGCAATTATATGCTTTGATTTTGAGTAATAGCTTGGGTCCGATTTGTTTAATTGTGGACTGAAGACACAGAACTCGGCAAATACATCGGAGTATTTAGACGATGATCCATCCTCTTCGAAACTTGTGGAACTGTATCGTATACCGGCAAAATTCATCTCTCCTTTTTTAATCATTTCAATCTTATCCCGATCTTTGAATGGATCGACACCAAATTGTTGAGCGATGAGAGACTTCTCTGGTTGTTGATGGGATGACTTCTTTGGTACCACATTCATCTCCTCATCTTTTGCAAAATGTGCGTTTGAATAAAAGTCATCATTTTCATCCATATCAATATAACTTCCATTGCCTCCGTAATCTCCTCCATGAGGTGATTGTACTTCTTTTGATGGACGATGTGATACAACTTCAATACAACAAGCCACTATAACAAATATAACAGCAAATAACTTGATCAATAACAGTACATTTGAACTACTACTGCTACTGCCATTATGTTCACGAGGTGATGATATAGATGTAATACCACCTCTAAAACCAAAGAATCGACGTACACTGCCGTATCTATACTCTAATTCAACTTCATTTCTAAAAGTGTCATCTATAGGTGTTGAATCTGATGATGCTGTTGATGATCTTCTCATCATTCCACTATTGGTGGGCTTATCCTTCTTATCTACTGCTCCTGTTGTTACTCTACGTCGTGTATTGAAACTTCTCATATTATGAGTGTATTGTACATGTGTGTTCTGTTCGGAGATATTTTTTGTAGATCAATCTTTGTATGTGTGTTGTGTGAGTAAATTTCTTCACCGGCGATAGATATACGAGTCGATGTGTATGATAAATGTGATATTTGATGTATATGTAGTGTTGACAAGGCGTATTGCCGCAGCTCTAGGCATAGTCGATCCGATTAGCTGCTATGACCGTTTGATCGCGACACTTACCGTCATTTTCATTTTTCCCTCGCGTCTCTCTAGCCGCAAATAGACGCCGATAATATTATATCATAGAGACGATTTATAGAATAATAGGCGGTGGATGATCTATATAATTATCCCTTGTTTTAGTTTGTTTGGATACACATAAAGGCTGAGACTAAGATAGAAAATTTTGAGCACATCTTGTGCACATCTACATTGAGAAAGTTAACATCGTTCTGCCCATCTACATACTGATAATCAGGCCAACCTATTGTATAACATCCAAACAAGTATGACTACAGAAAATATTTCAAAGCGGCTGAAAATGTGTAATGACATCAAACCGGGTACGTCATTTTCATCTCTCAATATTATTGCAAACATTTGGCAAAGTATAGAGCCATTTCTATCTTTACAAGATACGATATCTTCTTCGAAATGTTGCAAAACATTGCATGGTTTGATTATTGATTCTGTTACTAAAAAAGTAAAGGTTTCACATTATATTAAAGAGAATAATCAATACGCACGGTATCTCCCATGGGCATTAAACACAATTTACTTTCCATCATTAAAGCAACTTCGATACCCTCCTTGTTATACAAATAGCCACCATATTCGTGTAGAGGCGGAGGTTATTGACTTGTGCTTCTCTGCATTTGTAGTGAATCTTTCTATGGCGACTAATCTTGAATCTCTGACACTTAATGCTCGGCAATTAACTCAATTAGAATATGACGGTAAGCAGATCAAATGGATACTAAAAGTCTTTGGTACTAACCTTTTAAACTGCAGCAAGCTGAAAGAGCTGATAATACCCGAGCAATTCATACTTCAAGATAGAAATACTAATATGCTTACAACGCGGTTTAGTGTGGATTTAATGCAAGCATTAACACCTACAATCATTAAAAGAAAGAACGAGTTAGAAAGATTGGATTTAGTGTTTGAAGGGCTTCCTATTAATGGAGAGAATGAAAGCAGGCACAGTGATAAAGTTGCAAAGGAGTTTTATACTGCAGTGTTTCAACAAAGAAAGCTCGCTTCTATATATATCGGTAGCAGTGTTTCAGTTACTAACATACTGTGCACAGTTGCAAGGGAGTGTATTAATGAGAATACAACATTTGGACTAGATCTACAGGATCTGAAGCTGCAGATTAGCAATTCCAACCCTACTGACGCTGGTGAATTGCTAGCATTGTTTTCTAATACCTGCCCTTCTCTTGAGACTATTGATCTGCGGCTCCCACGCCTATTCTGGACAGAAAGAGGATGTGTTAAGGTATTCTCAAAAGTTATATTTTACAAGACAAAGTTGAAAAGATTAGTTTGTGATTTTGAGAGTTACAGTGACCATGATGATAGAATTCTCCAGCATTTCAACGATTTCATCTCTAGTAGGAACAGCAGTTGTTTTATTGAAAGTTTTCGTATTACTGACCTACACGATGTTAGTCCTTCGCAAATGCGCAGATTGGGCGAACTTCTGTATATAGCTGGTTTAGAGGACTCTGAATTTGAATGTTTTGATATGAATGGTGGTGATGACGACGACGAGATTTTTAGTTTTGAAGATGACGACGTTCCAATCTTGATTTCTTACTTTGATGCTCAGATACCCAATATGAAAGTCACCTATCCATATCGTTAACGAATAACCTAGGAGCTAGATAGTGGTATAAGATGGCTGAGATAGATACTCATACATATCAAGAAAGATTTACATAAGGAGCTCTTTTCTTCTAATATGATTATACTACTGGTATTGACATAGTCTGCATCACTTGAGCATACTCTTTTGTCCACTTTCCATGTTCATCCCTAACAACAAGTGCAGGTAGAACTACATCTCGTTCGTCCTTTTGTTCTTCATTATTCCCTTTCTTCTTCATGACATAGACTGCAAACAAGTTCTTCTCCTTTCTTACACCACCACGTACAGGTTGTACCGATTCAATAATCAAGCCTGCCTCTTTTGCTCCACTCCATACACGATGATTATTTAACCAATTTTCACATACGACAAATCTTCCATGAGGTTGGGATAGCATGGCCGATGCCGTTAGACAATATGCTTCTATACCGCCACGGAATTCACACCTAGCAGGAGCTGATTGCTTTGATGTTGGCATACCTCCTTCTTCTATGACTGCAGATGTTATTGTTTCATTGTTATCACTTGTGTCGTTGAACGCATTATTTGATGACTTTGTAAAGCCGACACGAAAGTATGGAGGAGTTCCCGTAATCAAATCATATCGTTTTGAGGCAACATCTTCCATAGACTTGACATTACTATTAGCACTTGAGGGACTAGCAGTATCGTCTGCTTCCGAAGAGGATAGGGATACCAAGTTTCTAAAGTCTCCCTGTACAATCTGTACATCATGTTCCAGCTCTTCCGCCGAATTATCGGCACCCTCTTCGGCACAGCCACCTGTGTATACCTTCCCTTGATATTCTATACTACCGAGATTAAATGATAACGAACGTCGTGCCAATCCAACAGCCTCGGACCGTGCTTCTACACCCACTGCCTCGATCTTTTTGTATTTACTATTGTTTGAATGTAATGTTGATAGGAGGTACCATGTTGACATTTGAAGTACAGATGCGTTGCCTGTTCCGAGATCTAGATATCGCAGTATAGTCTCCTCTTCTCCTTCCTTATTTGCACTACTACTAGAACCACTAGTTTGAGATGATACAAATGTAGAAGCAGCAACATACGCGGTAACTAAATCATCAGTCGTCCATCGATGACTTGCAACTCGTTGTAATATACGCCATCGCCCAACCAAGTTGCATAATTGTTCACCTGGGTTGATTGGTAACCAATTTGGTATATCCTGCTTGTTATCATTCTTCTCTATTAATGTCATATCAATTGGTACATCATTTCGTTTAGTTGTATAATTATTATCATTACCATTAGCTTTTGCAAGCAGTTGTATTGCATAGCCCATTATATCATCTTCCTCCTCTACTTCTTGTTGCTTGCTGCATGCTTTTGTTGTAGCCTGCACAGCTGATGGTATGTGTCCAAATTCCATCCAACCATGTAGTCTATGTCGACGTGATGTTATAACACCTACTTGATTTTGTGATTGTATTAACTTTGTTTTAATTGGTAGGTATCCTTTACCATTGCATACAGGACATTCCCGTACTTGATTTGAGTTTGAGTTGTGTTGTTGTTGTTGTGTTTGTGATGTATCATTAGTATGTTGCTGAGGTTTAGTATTAGAAGATGATACTTTGAACTTCTTCTGTATAGGTCTAACACATGTTCCTTTACATTTCCAACATGTTGGTCCCTTCTCTTCTTCCTTGTTATTTGAATCTGCTTTTGCTGACCATCTAAAGAGATTTTATTAAGTACAATAGTAATAGAAAAGAGAGAGTTATGAGATGAGAAGAGATGAAAAGGTAATACGAATACATCCGTAAGCTGCAATCGACAAACAAACAACAAAAACTAAAATACTTACCCCGGTGCATCAGATGATAAGGAGATCTCTGATCCTTGAGGGACATACCGCAGTGTTGTCGACGCCATTACATGTCGTGTATAGATAGGTACAAAGATACAATATAAATATTATGGTTGGATAGTGAGATGAAATTTTCATTTACGATACTGATGAAACTTCTTAAGCCTAGAGGTATCTTGATCATCTACGCGCCTAGTATTAAAGAATGGGAGGAGCGAGAAAGACAAAGTACATAGGAATTCATAGCTTCAAACGCGTGGCTATGTTTGGATAGAATGAAGGAAAGATCAAAATATTTATTTGTATGCGGCTAGCCAACTCTCACATAATGTGGATCTATGGCAATTGCAATGAGCTCATAAATTGTAGAATTGGGTTGCCCACATACATCTATTCTTACTTTCGTCCAAATATCAACAACTAACATGCACATCTTTGCTAAAGCAGCGACTCTCCTCATGATGGCCATGAGTGCTTCGGGTAAGTGAATACCAATGTCATCTTTGACTCCTCAGATTCATATATATTGTCCTCATATTCTCATCCCTCATCACTTCTCTTACTTGCCTCTCTCATCCCATCGAAACAATAGCTGATAAGACTGCTTCTGAAAAGGTAAGATATGTAGAGATGCATATGACATGTTCAATTTCCTTCCTTGTGCATTCGATATGTTTGTTACGTGGTATCCTCTCTTCTCATCCCTTTCTACTTAATGTCTCTCTTCTTATTGCAATGCAGCTCATCTTCCCTGAAGATATCAGCCCTGAAGACTTTGAATCTCTTCAGAGAAAACCATGTAATGGTAGAAATAGCAAGCGTTGGTGTTTGAATGACTTCCAACCTGATGGTGGATGTCAATGGTCGGGTGGTCGGTGTGATGACAAGCCACGTATCTCTCCTGGTGGGGGGTGGCACACAGAACCACCACGCCCTGCACCAGTACAGACCGGAAGAAGCTGTGAAGACCGAAATAATCGCGGTTGGTGTACCAATGGACATGGTGGTGAGTATTAACATATGTATGTGTCTATGTCCCGCATATCTGCCTCACATCTTATGTACCTCTCTGTCTCTGATAGGGGTTTCATGTGAGTGGAAACATGGGAGCTGTCGTACCCAACATAACAGGAACTATGCTGAAGTATATGGGTTCACTTTCCGAGGAGTAGGATACTGTACCTCTCGAAATGGTTCAACCTTTCAATACGAAACAATCTCCTGGGCTAAGAATATCCAGCAATGTGCAACAGCGTGTGTTAACCGGTTTTCCTCAGCTGGCAACTTCCGTGGAATCAACTACCTCCCAGCTGGAAGTAGCTCATCCAACTGTAACTGTATGCTGGGTGAGGACAAGATTACATCAGCTGGAAGTGACTATACTGAATTGTGTTACAGTTGGGATGGAGTTGAGGAGCGTCAGACCTCGTCAACTTGGGAAACAAGAGCTCCACGCCCAGCACCTGATCCAGCCGATAGTCCATGGTATCCCGACTGTCAAGACCGATATGACAAACAGGAGTGTACTGATGGCTATGGAGATAAAAAATGTACCTGGATGCCTGGCCGTCCAGTAGGTCTTTGTGAAGATGCTCCCAAGGAAACTGGATGCTCAGGCAAGGGATGGCAAGCGTGAGTATCTCTTATTACTAGTTGCTTGTTTAATAATATCTTGCATGTGATCACATCTCATGTCTCTTTTCTACGACCATATAAAACTTACTAGATGTCGAGATGCCCGTTCATGCCGCTGGCAAAGTGGTAATGGTTGTCTAGATCATGGAGGAGGACCTCCTCAAGCACCAGTTCGTGCTAAACCTGATCCTAAGAAGGAATGTGTGGCAAATAACCGCACGAATTGTTCTATTTACTGCCGCCGTGGGCCCATTAAGCGTGGGCAATGGCATTCTGGTCACAACTGGTCTTATGACCGTGACAGTTTCAAGTGTGTATGTCATGATGGCAGGAAGTGCGAGGAGCCAAGGAATGAAGGCGAAGATTCTGATGAAGAACACGTCTCTGCCGACTACTTTGATTCCAACTCGGCCGACCATTTTGAAGAAGAGTAAGGGGAAGAAACGTGTAGTAGCTGGGGATAATTTGTTTGTGGAAGAACCTTGGGGTGTGGGTGGGGGAATGAAGTGGTGTGTGAAGGTGAAGAGAACTTGGGGGTAGAGAAAGTGTATTGTGATTGAATTGAATGTAAGAAGGCTGTATAAGAGAGTTTTAAAGATAGAACTTCGAGCCTTCGATTATGACTTACCTCTATCTCAAATGCATTTGATTAGATGTAATCTCAAATAGCTATGCCCTCGCAGTCTAGTTCTGTGATATCTACTCGTCCACCAATTAAACCACCAACGCTGGGATGTGTACGACCACAATCCCCATGAACAAATTCTTTTATGTACGTCCCAGCTTCCGTGGACAATCGTAACCGGAACCAGTGATCACTAATACGACTTCCTGATAAGCTAAGGACATGTCTTATTCGAATATCTGATGATCGTCGGTGGAGAACGCGTAATGGAGTACTCTGGTGTATCTTCATGGGATATCTGATGATCACTTTATAAGAACCGATATCATTATCGCCGCCTCCCTCCTCGTTCCAAGGCAAACAGCCGAGCTTTTGAATTAGCTCCTCATCTGAGGATATTGGCACGCTTGACCAACAGACGCATCCGTAGAACTTGACCTTGGACTCTGTTTGTGATTGAAGTGATGAGAATGCTTTAGACGGTACCAATGATAATGGAGACGAGACACCAACACCATTTGGATTGTGTCCATGATATCGATCGGGCTGTACTTTTGTCTGTGGCCATCCCTTCTCATCTAATTCAATATCATTCGACTTAGTATCCATCCCATTAGACGACTCTTCACTATTACTCTCTGTCTTTCCAATACAGTTGATAGACTTTACAACCAATTCTAAATCTCTTCGAGTTGGTATTCTATGAGCGTCAAATATTTCACAAACGAAAGGTCGACCAGTAATCGATATACCAGCCTTGGCATTAACAGCAACAACTGATGGAGGGGGTAATAACATTCGTACATCCATATCTTCCCGTCCTGAACCGTGAAATTTACACATTCCGTATACTACTGCTCCCTTCTCACTACTGCTTTTGCTGCCATTGTTAATATGTTCTACGGTATTGTTGATTGGAAGATGTTCATTGTTCAATTGTGAAATGCCTCCACATCCAATAGTCAACATGGGACATATCTCTTCTTCGACTGATGAGATACCCTTGCGTATCATGGCATTGCGTGGTTTGTTTGACAGTTTGCCATTATCATTCCCGTCGGCAGTTTCAGCAGCAGTGGTGGAGGTAGTTGGAGCAGCAACCCAAAATGGGGTCTGTGACACGTCACGACGGCACTTGGTATATGTACCTTGAACATAGAATGGCCGTCGAAATGTGGTAGCATGGATGGTACATTGTTCCAATCGACAACTCTTTGTTGACTTCTGATTGTGTAACTGATGGAGGTATGTCGATAACTCAGCCTCGCTACTTCCATCTTGAGATGTTGTTTTATTCTCTATCCATTGCAATACTGTACTCTTCTCTAACCATGGTATGATCATACTTATCTCGTTCTCGTCATGTTGCTTTTCATTGTTCACTTTTACTACTTCTCCACTACTACTGCTACCATTATCTAAACGCTGCCTTTTGTGATATCTCTCATCATCATCATTATTCCCATACTGACTTATCCAACCTCTTCTTACTCTCAACTCTAAATTAGACCTTGGATCACCACCCTGTTTCAATGTAGGATCATTACCTCTAAATCTTTTCCGTGGATTTAATATTCTATATTGATTTGATTGTAGTTGTTTCATGTTTTGTTGTATGTGTAGTGTTAGTGATGGTGGTAGTTGATAATTTGTAGCTGTTGTTGTGGGGGGTAAACATATGATGTGTACACCTAAGTATCCTGATTCCTCTTTGTGCATTTGTTCGGATATGTCTACTTTATCAAGCTCTGACATCTTTAAATCCTCATCGTCAACATTGTTATCGGTTGATGTATCCAACATCTCAAGATAGAGTTCCGCAATGCAGAACGAACATATTCTTTAATACGTAGATATACCTCCTCGGCAGTGTTTAATCTAATCCCATGGTTTGATAAAGCTGTATCATTATCATTTTGGATATATAACTTTGCACTAGTTATAGCACAATGTGCCCGTACTGCAATTAGCCATGGTATATTCACTGTTGGTGATTCTCTTGTTAGATAATTCAATTGGTTGGCACTTATATTGTTTGACAGCGTGGTATCTTTATCATTTCCTTGAGTATCATCTGCATTTCTCGATTCACAGTATGGACGAAGTGACTTTGTAATAGCTGGTAATATGCACGCAGTATGATATGATGGGGATGATATACCAAAGCATATTGAACAATTATATCCATCACTAGTTGTGTTTGTTGCAAGAGATTCAGCTGAGCTTTCATCACTGAGATTACCCATAAAAGAGATGCAGCGATGGCACACACCGCATTCATCATGTAAAAAACTATATACTGACATCATTGATGGTATACAATCGACGCCTATTCAGTGGCGTTTGAAGGCCGCAAACTGTGCTGATCCTCTCTCAACCCTCACAGCTCGACAATCTTTCAACTCTCATAAAAAAGAATAAAACTCAAACGTCTCTCCCCTTGCCTTAACAACTTCAAAAAGCAGCACCACTAATAATACCTCAATATCATGGCGCAAGCAATGTTTGATAAGTATGCCAAGAATGGCAAGAAGAACCCGGAGTGGGACATGATCCTGTCAGCTGCACAAAAGAATAATGTAAGTATTGATATATCTTTTATATGTTCAATACACTCTCATAATAAATTCTTTCTCATACATATCTTTATATACCTATCTTAATTGTATTATACTTTTTATATAGGCAGATGAGATTGTACGTTTGGTAACTGAATTAGGTGTTAATCCAAGTCATGGTAACTTTGTTGGACAAACTGCGGTAAGTATAATATAAAAAACATACTCTTTATAAAATTTTGTGCATATCTTATGTTCATTTATTTGTCTTATACTAACTCGGGTATATCTTTGTGCTAACTCAATTGCAATACATCCACGTTTGAATATTGTGGATACAACATCTTTTTTTCTCAAATTATATACATAGCTACATATCGCAGCCATGTGGGGATGTGTAGAATCAATTGAGGTATTAATCGAATGTGGTGCCAATGTTAATGCCCAGAATGAAATTGGTAAAATGACACCATTACATTGTGCTATACGTGGTACATTCCAATCCTTCAAACAGACACATCAACAACGTTTACAATGTGTAACATTATTATTAGAGGCCGGTGCTGATAGTAAGATTTGTGATTTAAGAGGTAAGGATGCCTTGGATAGTATTGATGATGCTATTGATGAGACAAAGGAGAGGAATTTGGACTTGGATATAGTTCCTGAGATGATGGAGATGAAGGAGGTACTACGTCGTGGAGCATTGGGCAGTTCTCCACTTGCACAATTTATTGATTCATTAAATGTGAATGAAGTTAGGGAGCATTTGGATGATGAAGATTCTTCAAAGGATGATGATAAGGCTGCACTTCAAAAGGAAAAGAATAAGTGTTTACTTGCCGTGGCAGAGAAGTTCAACGCGTTTGTTGAGGAGGCCGATAAGTTCAAGGAGTTTCTAGACGAGAACAGCAGTACGGACAATAGCGCTTATAACAAGCTCAAGGATATATGCCATCTCCTTCTTCAAGCTGGTGCTGATCCAAACTTTCATATGGTAGTGGCCGACTCGAGTGATGAAATGAAGGGTGCACCACTTCATATTATCATCTCTGCCGTGTGTTCTGCATCGGAGGATACAGCTCAAGCTGACATTGCAAGTATGATGGTTACTGATTTGTTGCAACATGGTGCGACGATGAGCTCATGTACCATGGAACTTTTACCAACCGCGGCACAAAGGCGGAAGCTTTTCGCCATTCAATTCCTACTCAAACATGGCGTTGATCCTAATGTTCAAGGCAGGCAGGGTATGACTGCCCTTATCTTTGCTTCCAGAACTGGCCGGAAGGAGATTGTTGAATGCCTGCTTGAGAATGATGCACTGGACTTGAACATCACCGACAATGCTGGAAAGAAGGCCATTGATTATGCTACGGCCAATAACAAGGAAGAAGTCATTGCATTACTTCTCAAGAAATGCTAGATAGTACATACCTGTTCAAGAATTAGTGATTCATATTATCATATTAGTATAGATCTTCAAACTGCTTTAGTATTTACTTCTCTTTTTATTAATCTTTGACATTTTTCCAGCTGTCTGGGAAGATGGAATCAGGCAAGTGCATCTCGTGACGGAAGCTGTTCTTCAAGAAGACGTCACTTGTATACGGAACGTTTACAAACTGAATCGCATCACGTGGTACATT
>Ga0075439_15381_pt1 | contig 18163 bp, 15 predicted proteins | sample MintriSingleCell_FD_74264 | JGI IMG/M metagenome (GOLD analysis project Ga0075439, IMG submission 74264) | Marine eukaryotic communities from Monterey Bay, USA to study complex ecological interactions - Minidiscus trioculatus JGI Plate_4_G5... | ecosystem: Environmental > Aquatic > Marine >... | reverse complement strand
TTGTATCTTCTGTGGGAGGGACTACAGGAACTCATGATGATGAATCGTATGACGTCAGTGGAGTTGATTTGTCTTTCGAGCCAGACGATGATGTCTCGCAATTGACAATGAATATATCTGTGACCCAAGGCAAAAAGGAAGATCCTGATGGCCATTACTCAGATGACACACTGCTCTATAATACAGACAAGCCTAAAGTGGCTGCAACTAAACCAAAGAAGAAGAAGCCTGTTGTTCAGCCTGAGAAGAGTAAACCACTAACAACAGTAGAAGAACAGAGTCAAGATACTGATTCACAACCTCAATCTTCCTCGTCTCCAGTGACTTCTTCAAAGCAAACAATACAAGAGATCATGTCAAGAGGTGTTTCGAAAAGATCTTCTTTTAATGACTCGGGACTTTCCAAACTTCATCTAATAGCAGAGGCCAACTCAAAAGCTGATGGAGAGTCAGGCAGTGAAGTTTCCGAGAACAAGTCGGCAGGGCCTCCAACAGTTGCTTTTGGAGAGAGTGAACAAACAGCTGTAAACATGACGTTAGATAGCACAACCAATACTGGCAGGTCATTCTACTCTGAAGAGGATAAAACTGTAGGGGAAGGAGATTCAGTGTATAGCAGTTAAAACGGCATACAAGAGAGATTAGTGAATTAGCACCCTTTTAACCTGACTCGTTTATGCCCTCTCAATATTGAAACTAGATCGTACCCTCTTTATATCAGAGTTGCCCAGTTTCCACTCAGCTTTATCACATTCCACAACACAGCACATTAGCGTACCGCTCTTATCCGTCTCTCTGTTCTTCAATACTGTAGCTGATATGAGGAATATCTTATCATATGGGCAGAACCCTAATCCCAAATTCTCTTTATTTCCTTCCATAAAGTCGGGGCATTCTAAAGGCGCGAAGGCCAAGTCAAATTCGTAGTATGTCTGTTCGTCAACTCCACCCTTAACTTCAGCACTATTGATTGGCTTTCGGGAAGTCCTTCCTCCAATGAGATCAGCTTTCTGGAAGATGCGTGTTTCAAAGTTTATGAAGATGGAAGAGATAGAGACGAGAGTAACGTATGTTAGTACATGCGACTTGTAAAGGCAATCAAATAGAGGTAAAGTAAATTCAGATGAAGCCAATCACAGACACTTCATGTTGAACACTCGAAATTCATATAATGAAACAATACTAATGCGGACTTTCCAGAACTCCCTTATCATAATAATCATTAGGAATTTGATTCATACATAGTGATTTAGCAACTCCAACAGTTGATGCCTTTTCTAATGTTTTCATATCAAGATTATCCGGTGCAGATATGGAATATACTGTAATGCGATCAGCTGATTGTCCATTCTTTCCTTCGGATGAATCATAATATAGTGGTAACTTCGATGTAGCATCTTGGTTCCATTTTAAAGGTAGTTTATATGAAGCATTAACATTAGTTGTTGCTTCTGACGTAGATGGTGAAGCTGATTGTCCATTAGTTGCAACATTAATACTAATACCATTTATATTTGTTGGTAAAGAAAATGGTAGATTGATGGTATTATCTTGAGCTCCAATAATTTCTTCCTTTGGAGATCCATCTTCATTAAATAGTTGACTTGTTAAATCTCCCCCTCCTTCACCTCGTTTGTATAAGTAGTCATCATCGTCAGCAGCATTTGCAATAAACGGTAATATAGATATCATGGATGATATTGATAGAGATTTTATAATGAAATCTCTTCTTCCCTGTCTCTGATTGGGAATACCTGCATAATTAGTGGCTTCTATCGCAATCTCATCATTACAACTTTGTGCATATAATTGCTGCAATCGACTTATTGATGGTATCTTTGATATTGGAGTAATGAACGCTGATGACCGCGGTATCGAGACAGTCACCGCTAAGAAACATAAAAACACATATTTGAGTAGCATGGCGATATTGTTGAGATTTGGTGTAGAGTACTACTATGTTCTTTCCTTCAGTAATAGTTGATTAGTAGTAATTGCATAGTCAGCAGCAGCATAATACGTTTGATAGCCAAAATTCCAACTTTATTCTCTTTTATATTATTTCATCGGCCGGTGCCACAAACCCACACTGTTTTGCTTACTATTACTTGTCTATCTATTACCATTAGTATCAATTCATTGCATAACATTACATCAATTGTTGTATTGTTTTCCATTGATTAATCTCTGGAGAATCCATACATAACGGCGTATCCTAGAAGATACCACACACATCACTCGCACATCATATATTGCAAATCAATAACAAACATGCCTTTCTGGAATCGTGGTGGATCCGAGGAGAAATCCAAGGGAGAAACAAATTATGCATCAGATGATTTATCATCATTCTCCTCATCTGATACCAACTTTGCAGCTGGTGGTGCTGGTGGGTCGGACGATCCAATGATGTCTGCCGCCACCGGATTGGGTGATATGCAACAGTTTTCAATGGCATTAAGACAACAGATGATGGTACAAACAGTAATTAATACATTATCTGATAAGGTACGGATGTGTTTTATTATACATGTAACTGTGTAATATAATATGATATAGTGCAAATTTGTCTCACAATATATAATGTGTACCAACAAACTGCATTGTTCACTCTACTAAAAGGCCTTTGAAAAGTGTATTACTGGCAAACCGGGAGATAGTTTAAGTGGAAAGGAAGCAGCATGTGTTAATGCTACTGTTTGCAAGTGGTTGGATACAAATGAATTTATGCAGGGGAGAATGTCAAGAAAGATGGGATAGATGCTTAAAGAGTTGATACTGGGATAAGAAAACAAACAAACAAATGATTGGGAAATGAATATGAAAAGGTTATCTCGGAACTACACAATGTGGTAGTTATAACTCGGATCTATTACGCTTCCATTTATTAACAACCTTTTTACCGACTAATGATTTAAATGATGTTGCAAGCTTCTTGAAATTGATTGAATTGGATGTTTTCACTTTATCGCTGCCTAATTGAGTCAGTCCTTCTTGAATGATATCATATATACTCTCCATCTCTTCCCAGGATAGTAATGTCTCCTCCTCCTTTTCGTAATCTTCTCGTAATTGTTCAACAATCAGATAGAGGGGTAGGCACAGTTCTGACATTGGAAATTTGGATGTATTAGCCAACGCATAATCGATGTATCTTTCTATGCCTTCGATTGGATCCATCTTTATTCTATTGTTGTCAAGTGATTGCTCTATATGAATCAAATCTAAAGGCCGCCGGAGTATCCATCTTCCAGCCATGTGACTATGTATATTTGTTGAATCTTGATTCTGAAAAGAAGATAGTTCATGCAATGAATTAATACCGCCGTTCATAGTTATCTTCACCTTATCGTCAAAGTCTGAAGCAATTTGATTCACAACTGCATAATCTAATTTTGGAATTGATCTATTTTTGACTGGATTAAGTGATAGGATTGCTGGTCTGGCATGAAGAATCACATGTTTGGCACCAGCGTCATGTATTGAAGAAATGTAATTTGATAGGTATGTATAATCTGTTTCATCTAATGTATGCACATCATCTGTATTATCAAAGACACTGATCCTGCACTTTACAGAGATATCAATATCTGTAGCAGAACACATACTTTCGACTAGTTGAGATGTCAAGGATGGATCTTTCATCAGAGATGCGCCGTATGTAGATGCCCCTCCCGTATTGATTGCTGGACATCCACAATTAAGGTTGATCTCTCTTAGATTCGGATAGCTTGAAGAGGCGATTCTTACACATTTTGCAAGTTTATTGACATCATTTGAACCAAGTTGCAACACTAGATTACTATCATCTTGCTCGCCATCAAGTCTTTTGTGAAGAGATGCTTCAATATTCGGTAATAAATCGTCTACCTTTTCCATTTCAGTATATTTGATTGATGTAGGTGATAGAAATTTTGATAGCTTTCGAAAAGGTTGATTTGTATAGCATTGCATTGGTGCCACATGAAACTCATTGGACACCATTGCAGCAATCACATCAGATGAGGAGAAGAACATACCTGCTAGGTAATGAATCCGAGGTGTATCTACTTGAAAATGATATCTATAAGACTTTAAATAGTAAATGGAAGCTTTTCCAAGATAAGTATATTATTCAGCTCGAGGAACATCTATCCTACTACAAAGACATCATGTAATAAGCACCATCTATAGCATGGGGGAGATAATAAAAAAGAAATGTAGCTAGGATACGAATACCGCATGGTATCGAAAGTCTTCTCAATGTTGGCTTTGCAGAAGTCAATGAGACGACTTCTACAATCCTATTCAATCGCCCTTCTCTGCAACTATCCTCATGCACTTGGATCTATCCGTGCTTAGATGTCGATATTAATTGGTATTAGATATCAAGCCGGGCCCCTGGAATATATAGTATCTTTCTTCGTCAGGTATCTCAGCTCAACTTCAACAAACTGAAGCCGGAGCCAGTGAAAAGGTGAGCTCACCTTATCATGATAGTAATATTTGCAAGCTTAGGTTCCTCTCTAATATACGTGAACACAAGAAGTTTCAAGCTCATAGAAAAGGTGCCAGTAGGCTTCAATTAGATCAAACATACCCTATAGTTTATACTATTCAAGATACCCTAGACACTACTCACAACAAATATACGATGGTGCCGTCAGCTTAAGGTTCTGCTACCCTAACTGCATGCCTATATACTACTATGTCCAATACTAAGTGCTTAAGCAGACTCTGGCAATCGATACTCTCCACGTAATGTTCTCTCTCTAAGCTCTGGGTCCAACTTCCAAGAGTTAGCTTCTACGCCATTACTTTCATACACACGATGTTCTAACCATCGGAGGAAACCACTACTATCCAATGCTGGGTTACATATACCTGATACAATACAGTAGTTGCCATCGTATGGTGCCATGTGATGTTTCGCATGTGAGACTCGGCCAATAGTGATACCCAAGTTCTGTAGAGTATTGATCATCGGTCCTGCTTCCTTCTTTGTTAGATGTGACCATTTGTGGAATTCTTGTGATAAGATTTCAATAGCGCAGAATACAGCAAAGAAGAGACCGACTAATGTAGATAGAGATGTAATAAAACAGTCAGTAAGGATATAGACACAGTGACAGAACATACATATGCAGTAGAGTACTCAATACACAGAAGACAAACTTACCCATTGGATGTTGATCTCCAGCAAGCAAAGCAATGGCACCAGCAGTCGGAACACCAAATGGAATACAAAGTTTCCATACATTGTTACAGAATCCACGGTATGTAATGGTCCACTGAGCAGAATGATGACCTTGGAATGCGGCAATTATATTTCCCATAACCGGTGTACTACCGTTTCCGTAGTTGTCGACACTCCAATGGAAGATACCTGAACCCAAATCTGCTAGTACCCATGATGAAACGATTGTAGCCAATGAGGTTGCGGCAGTCAATTCGACATTACCTCCTGTGTTTTCAAGTAATGTATGTATAGCATTGGCAGCGATTAAGGCATGTCCGGCAAACGTAGCAGAAACGATGGCCACCTGTTTGGGCGTAGTTTCAAGTGAATCTCCTTCGACTACAACATTTGCATTCTTTCCCTTTGGTCTTTCGAGGCCACTACTTTCTAATCCAAAGATGAAACCATCTTCTAGATACTTCTTTTGTGTTGCAACTTCGTTGGTATTTTGTACTTCATATCCTTCCGTTAGTAACTGCTCACTAGATTGTTGTGTATTAGTAGTATCGACCATATCTGTATCACTAACGAGAGTGGATGGTAGTAATGTGGTCGATGATGATGAAGATCTAACATGTTGTATCTGTGAGTGTTGTGGAGTTGTGAATGCTTCAGAAGTTGAGTGAGATGATAAAGATATGCAACTTGTTGCAAGAACAACAGCGCTTGTTGTAGTGAAGATGGATTTCATTTTAACACTGTGTTGTTATGTTATAGATATCAGTAAGGGGAGGTTAGATAATTTATGACTGCAACGAGTTGCCGCCTCATCTCATCGTCAACCGTACCACCACATTGCACAACTCACATGCTTATTTCCTCATGTGATGACTCAGAAAAAGTAAGGTTGGTTAGATAAATGAGCTGCCATGCAATGAACTGACCTCTTTGAGTCGCAAGAATAAGAAAGAACGTTTAGGAACGGGCACGGGCTCTACTATTTGCTCGGTATTCGGTATGACAATATATACAATAATGGCGTAATAATTATGGATTGTTGTCTCCATATATGCAGTGCTTTATAATTAGCTGGGTGGGTGATTCGATATTGTCATTACATTTCAGTACAAGCTCTCCAAAATAAAGATACGAATCATAAAAGAAGACCCAAAACAATGCGACGACACTTACTTTTATTCTTCATCATATCATTTGCAATCAGATATGGCTATGCAACAACACATAATCAAAATAGAAAGCAATTGCAATACAGAGATAGTAGGAGGAGACAGCAGTCTCCTTGTTCTGCCCCTGAGAAAGGCTGTGGTTATGGGTTGTGGGATATAAGTGCTTGTTCATGCAAATGTATACCTGTAAGTCTTCTGTCTACATGACAATATTCCTGTATTATCTTTCTCACTTCTTTTATTTATATTGTAACGATCACAGTCATACTGTTTTGATGATCTATATCAGCAATGTGCCACTGTAAGTTTTGTTCATTTTTTTGTGTGCACATCTTATGTCAACAAATTATTATAATATTCATACTCATTCTTTCTCACTGTGCAGCTTGGGTCTTGTCCCAATGCTTTTGAGGGGTGTATATCGAACGTAAACTGTCCATGGTCGGCAAATGTAGTGACAAGTAAATGTGATTCAAGTGCTACTGTTGCTGCAGGAGTATATTCCATATATTTGACTGCAAAAGAGTGTTGCGAATCACATTTCTATTGGGATATAGATGCATGTTTGGCTTCACCACCTACTCCTCCTCCCACTGTACGTCCATCAGTAGTTGAACAGCAAACTCCTATTGATAATATAGTAGGTCCACAACAATCAAAACCTCCGCCGGATGGTGATACAGTGGGTATATTGCTAGCACCAATCTACATTAGATTTTCTAATATGCAATCGCAATTACAGTTAGATGAAGAAGATAGGGAGCAGTTGCAAGATATTATACGACGTTCTTTGTTGGTTGAAAGTGATGAATTCAATATTACAATAGCAGATGTAGATGCAGTAGACTCAATTTTCTCAAATGAAGATGATCAAACAATATCAATGTCAATGTATCTTAAAATTACAATAACTGGCGAAGACGTTGATCCTAGAGAAGTGCAGATTGCATTCACCAATGCATTGCAAGATCAGATCTATCTCATTGATAATGAAATTAATAAGTCGTGGGGAACTGCGTCAAACAATATGGTACTAGGAATAGGAAATGTCAAGGCTGGTGGTGATATTGTTTCCACTCGTATCAGCAATGAATCAAGTAGCTCGGTTCCAGTTTGGGGTATTATATTAATCATACTCTTATTTGCATTTCTCTGTGGTGGTTTATTAGTATTACAACGACGGAGACTAGACAAAGGCGATTCGTTGCCAAGACATACTCATATTAACGAATCCTACTTTGATAGAGAGAAATCGCAACCTTGTGGGGAAGGCCGATATAATCCGGGAGACCGGCAGCACATAAGTAAACGCAATCAACAGCATGCTTCTAATCAATCTCAGCAGACACTGACGAGTAGAGGCAGAGAAGGTGATGAAATTATAGTACCTCACAACAAACCGGATCCTGATGGTGAGAAAAGTTTTAATAAGTCTATGAGCTTCACTCAATCTGCATTAAATATCAATGAGGAACCAATAGAGCAGAGTCCCAAACGTATAGAGGGTATACAAAGAAAGCGGAGCTCGGGAGGTGGTATGAGAAGAGAGAGCAGTCAAGAGCATGATATCCAAATAAACAGAAGTTTAGAGCATGAACATATGGCAAGAGGGCAAGAAGAGCTTGAGGAAGAAGATGGTTATGACGGTGGCAGATCTTCTTTCTTCATAACTAATGATAATTATGATGTTCAAGAGTCGTCGGATGACTCTTCAGAGGAAAACAATTCATCTGATGATGACGTTGGAGTGCTTGGACTAATGTATTATGATGGAGCTAGTTCAGCGGGGGAGAGCCTTGGAGCAAAAGAGTCGAGACTTAGCCGAAGATCCAAAAGATCCGCCGCCAGATCTAAGAAGTCAACAAAGTCAAAAGCATCATCCAGAGTGTCGCAATCTCAACAACAACCTCCGCCTATAGCTAGGAAGAAGGAAGCAACTAAACACAAAGTGCAGCACCAAAATACAACTGCCGATGGCCAGAAAGACTATCCATATGTTCTTCAACCACCATATAACAAGCGTCAATCAGATCATTCGGACAACATTTACATTGGGGGCGAATCAAGTGTAGTAAGCGGATTATCATCAAATGCTGAAGAATTTAACCATTACGACAATACGAGGACAAAGGTCAACAAATCGAGTACCATACTAGAGGAACTAGATTAAAAGAAAGTGTCAGTTCAATAACATCGTTTTTAGTATGCAAACATCTATCTTCTTCCGTGTCACAAATCGACAAAAAGACTTCGAACACGGCTCAGGTAGAACCTAGCAATTGTACCCCATGTTAGCAGAGGGGGTGAACTTGAACTGGGGTCTGTATTGGTTTTGTAGCATTGAATCTTGTCGTTGCTGGCTACTATCTCCGCCACCACGATATGGACTTGCTTGTTGGCCCATCATAGACTGGAAGTGCTTCATTTGCTTAACTTTTTCGTCCAGATCTTTCTTAGTAACTTCAATACCACCCATACTTGGCATCATGTTATTGGGTGTGCCACCATTCTGCGCCATCATTTGCTGCCTGGCTGCTTGTTGCTGCCTGACACACATCATATACTGTATATCATCCATTCCCCTCATTTGACCTATATTACCTCCTCCTCCCATCGAAGCTGTTCCGTTACCACTGACAGCTGAAGCATGCATGCCATATCCATTAAAGAACTCTCGAAATTCTGCACCTGTTTTATTGCCCGTATTGCCGCCCATTGGCATACCATACATATTGCTGTGTGCTGCCATGGGGCTAAAATTATTAGTTACATTTCCTGCTTCGGCAGTACTTGTCATATTTGGTGAGACGATACTGCTTTTATCAGCTCCCGTGTTGGATGTAGTGGCTGCACCGGGTGGCTCTTGCTTTGCACTCATCTGTTGCATTTGCATATTCATCATAGCTTGGTTATTCATCATAGCTTGGTTATTCATCATTGACATCTGACCGGGCATCATACCCTGCTGCATCATGCCTTGTTGAGGCATCATCATGCCCTGGTTAAAGTATGGATTATATCCCATCATGGCTGGATTACTACCATACATCATGGTCTCCATTTGTCTTTGTTTCTGTAATATAAGTTTGAAGTAAGAAGCGTGTGAGATTCCCAGTGGATAGTCACGCATAAAGATATCTTCAAATCATGAACATAAGATGTGTTCATCTCTCAATCAAGAGGATACCATATCGTATCCTTTACATGTTCTGTTGCAATTGACCACAAGATGATACGAATAAGAACTTCAGTTGTATTATAACTCACCTTTGCTGCAGATTCCCACATTGAATCATCTATGACTCCATCCTTACCAGCTTTTCTTCCCTTCTTTTTCGACCCTTCATCTAGCCCGATGACAACCTTTACAACTCTGATGGCTTCTTTACGGACAACCATTTTAACAGTAGTTTCACTGGGTGAATTCTTATGCTTTTGTGTACCTACCTCCTTACTTTCATTAATCTCAAGTTCACGTTCTTCCCTGTAGTTCTGTGGTTTCTCGAAGTTCAACTTATCATTATCAACGCATCTGTTGGCCTCCTCGGCCTTCTCCTCATCGAAGTCTAACCAATGAGTAGCTTCAGAATCAGCCTCATATGCTGCCATTGCCTCCTTCTCGGATCCTGCATTGGAAGAGACGGTAATCTTTTTTAATAGGCGGTGAGTAGTATCATAGGCGAGGGCTGCATCTGCAGCGACTTCAAATAGTCCAAGGTTATACTCCTTGTTGCCCTTATAAATACGAGCTTGATACTTCTCACGAGATGAACCTATTTGATGACAACGATATCGTGTATGAGATGGTGAGTTTATATATTGCAAACAATGTGTAACATAAAAATAAAAGAACGTAAACATTATTGCAATAGAAAATACTACTCACGGAAGGTAACCCCGGCATATTTGCAAGTCTTATGAGGATATCGAGGATTCTAAGTATATGAATATGACGCGTTAGTTTGATACAGTTTGAAAAAGAAAGTAAGTTGAAGAAGGTATGGTATGAGTGATGATATCTAATATTTTGACACTGTCACATGTTTACCTTTTTTATTTGGATTGTACTCATATTGCCAGCAAGTTTAGAGGCCGTGGGAGGTGATAGTAGGGAAAGCTCTTCAGATGTCGACATGGTGGACATATAAGAAGTACAATTGCAATAATTAAATGGGGTCGATAGCGGTATGAGTCTTTGGAGTTGAGTTCTAATTTTTGGGGGGCAAGGAGATACCGGAATGACCAATTTTTCACCGTTCACATCTCTACGACAAATCTCTACACCTCTCAGAGAATGATTACATTATCTACAAAGAGAGTTACCTAATGACATTGGATACATACATACATACATGGTACTCTCTTCTATGTTGTTGGCAGTATGGGAAGCGTTCATAGATTGTTAGAAGCGTTCCGAGATGTAATAAGAGGTATATCTTGTGTACTATTAACGAAACTTATCCCTCTATCCTCCTTCCCCCACTACTTTACTCTGACGCTCGATCTAACAATAAATCAAAATCGATATATGGTTCGTAATGCTCGACGGCCTTCTTCACTCGATTCTTATCATCAATATTCAGTTTGGGAGTAAAGTCGTGTATCATCTGCATGGCTTGATGTGTGCTGTATCCAACTACCATTACAGGTGCCCCCTCAAGTCCTTCAAACTAGATGTATCAATATGAGAATAGACATGCAAGCGGCAGAGAGTGAATAAGCAACACTTACCATATCTCTAACCTCGTCAGCCATTTGATACTTGTCTTTACGGCCACAGACTAACAACGCTGCTTCAAACGGTCGCTCCTCCTCCCTTCTAATCCTCTGATACTCAGCCATGAAACCCAGTATGATATCATCTCTAGTGACATGACAAATGTATAATGTACGTGGAGACTTTGACCGTATATTCTCAAGGAAGCGTGTTAAACTAGTGGTAATCAAATTCATATCATTTGTCTGATAATGACGGAAACGATGCATCTGTCCACAAACTAGCTCTGTATGAAAGAGTCGTTCCAAATCAGCTAGTGCAGGGCAGCCAAGGAAAGGCCGATCTGGAACACAACCAAGCAGTGGTATGTCCCAAAAATCCTTTAGCGCTTTGCCCATGTAATATTTTGTTTGTTCATATTTATCAGGTAGGACTTTGTTGATAACAACTCCTGCAATTGGTACATTATGTTTCTCACAAAGGACGCGGTTAAGTTCTAGCTCGTCAAACGCAGATCCTAATCCTCCATTGGCTATCAGCAACATACTCGCCCCTAGCCGGTTGGCCACCATTGCATTATTAACATTAACAATACTGCCCACTGCACAGTGTCCTGTGCCCTCGCATAATACAACGTCCGAGGCGTTAGAAACCTCCTTGAATGATTCATCAATTTGTTCTAATTGTTTATCATGAGAAATCTCTCCTTCGACACTACATATACAAATATATGATATTAGATTAGTAAACACATAGAACATATGCATTACATACTATAAGTCAAACACAAAACATATGCACATATAAACAAAACAATAAGTCAACACAGAACACATGCATACATAAACATATGCAATACAATACTTACTATTTCTTGGTATATCCTCTCGGAATGATAACTGGACTCATATGTCTATAATCGATATGATCTAAATGAAATTGTTCTTTCAATAGACATATATCTTTATCCACTCGGATATCTTGATCAAGTGTTGGGCTGTATACAGTGACATGTTGTTGTCCTACAGGTTTGATAAAGCCAACCTTTGGAAATCGTTTTTGCAATCCACTCATTAATGCGAGGGAAGTTGTTGTTTTACCAACATGTTGTTTTGTTGCCGCCTACAAGTTGATGTGCAAAAGTATATGCGGATATCAGTATATAACATGCTATGTATCGACATTCATATAAACATTCATATCATTAATCTTCAACTTACAACAAAGATAGGACGTGGTCTTTTAGTTGAAAAGAGTCGACGTGCCATCATTGATGCCCCCCTCAAAGTTGTTGGGCTGATTGGAATCATTGTTCTGGTCGGTGATTGGCAGTAGGAAGGATAATATATTTATATATGATGTGATTTTTTTTATATATCTAACAACTGACTACAAGAACACTGTCACCTCTAGATTATCGTCAACACCCTGTCTAATGTTTTGTGATGAGTATCATGTGCGTTGTAGACGCTTTATTGACACCTCCCTCATAATAAGAGTGAATCGCTAAAAGCTCTCCCTCGATCCTCTGTTCGCTAGTGGTTGTTGTTATGTGGTGGTAAGATGATGGTCACTTGGTGGTCAATAAAAGCATTTGGATTAGTTATTTGTTCCCTAATTATAGTGGTGCATCTTCACTACTTGCCAGTAGTATCATCAGCGGGTATGGCTTCCCTGTCATCATCCGTATCATTTTATCGAAATAAATGTATAGTTGATGTTTGCAACAATAGAATATCTCCTCATACCTCCAACTCAGTAAAACGAATACAACAATATCATGGTTTGTATAGAAAACGATATAGTCATCCAAAATGCTTTTCATTTATATCAGCACATACATGCAATAAACAACATATATCTTCTCACAATCCTTTACCGAGATTGAAGGACACATCATGTGTACTAAAATCAACTTTATTATTCAGTACATATACTACTTCTGACGATAATAGTCTTGACAGAACAACTGATATAAAAGGATTAATAACACAACAAATATCTACAGATGCAACAATCTACGATCTTCTACATTCATCTATACAACTTTTAGATGAACAATCGATACCTGAACCAGATGAAAGTGTGCTTCATTTGGTATCTCATGCATTGAATCTAGACTGGGAGAACGGATATCGTCAACTAAGAGAGGTAATAAAGTTATCTTTGCCCTTTCCAAAAGATTGCGACTCTAAAATATTACACAGTGAATCAACACTAACATTGGCACAACAAAAACTCACGTCTAAACAGAGAACAACATATTTCTCACTCCTAGAAAGACGATTGCAATTTGAACCATTGCAATACATTATTGGCCAATGGGATTTTCATTATTTGACTGGATTGATAATTAGAAAACCAATGCTATGTCCCCGACCTGAAACAGAAGAGTTGGTAGAATTAGTATTAGCTGATATTGATCAATTGATAAAGAAACGGCAACTACTAGATGCAAATAATGAAGACAATAACAGAATACGCATTTTGGACGTAGGTTCTGGAACAGGAGCTGTTGGAATTGCAATTGCTCATAGGTATCCAAAGCAAGTTCAGGTTGTTGCATTAGACCTTTTACCAGAGGCGGTAGCTCTTTCGAATGAGAATGCAGATAAGTTTCTGTCTAGCTTGGTTGGAGATAGTATCAATACAAAAGATGTAGGCAGTTTATATCAAGCTATTGCTTGTTCTGCAGAAGAGTTCACAAACAATGCAGAGTCCATAGATACTACAAACAGTTTACAGCCCAAGTATGAAATGAACTTTGACATTGTAGTGTCGAATCCACCATATATACCTAAGCAAGATATGCAAGATCTTTCAACAGATGTAGTTGAATATGAAAGTCATGATGCATTGTGTGGTGGAGATGATGGATTGAATGTAGTTAGAGACATAGTCAATCGTTTACCTGAATGGACGTCATCTCCTTCAATTAATACTAATGATCAACAAGAGAAGGGAGAAACAAGATACTGTTGGATGGAAGTTGATGATTCACATCCTAGCATAATGGAACAATGGCTAGCACCTGGATCTAAAGAATCAATTCGCTTGGGAGTAGAATATTGTAGTGGATATAAAGACTTTTGTGGTCGTGACCGATTTGTGAAACTAAAGGTTGTTTGAAGAGTTCTTGTACTCGCAAATCTTCTCTGCCTTCTAGAGTATATCTACATTAATCTAATAAATAACATGCACTTCTGTCCAGCACAAGTACCTCCCCATCTGAGGGAGACGGCCGTGTTGCAAGGGAAGGAATGTATACCATTTTAGTCTTCTCTAGTGGTGTTGGACCTCTTACCTACCTAGAATCTGTAATGCGTGAGAGCCACACATATCACCTCTTTATATTGTTACCTATGTTGTTCTAGTGTTATTGTAATCGGCCCTTTCATCTGTTATTACTTCGATACCTAGCCTTATCATCAGAGGCGAAGAATTATTCTACTACTCACTCACAAATACTTGAGATACAAAAAAGTACATAAGATATGTCAATATTACTCGAAACAACCTTTGGAGATATCGTAATAGATTTAGATATTGATGGCTCACCTGCATTGTGTAAGAATATATTGAAATTAGTAAAGGCACGATATTATACTAATACATTAGTATATAATGTAGTGCCGGGGAAGTATAGTCAGATGGGTGGTAAGTATCATATCTTTTTATTTTATGTTATGTGTATGTATCTATGTGTTGCTACACTTTTACATATATATCATACTGTATCTTACACACATAATACAGACCCCAAAGGAGATGGGACGGGTGGCTGCTCAATCTACGGTCTAATTGATTCATATCAATCTTCTCCATCTGCTACTAATAATAATAAACAACTACCACCAGATGTAACACAGAGTAAACGTCGGTTCCTCCAAAGTCACGGACGTACATTATCAACCAATGAAATAAATCAAAAGGGATTATTAATTGCAATGGAAATCGGTAACGTACCGCATACAATTGGTTCACAATTCCTATTAACATTGAGTGATAATAATGGTTTGAATGATTTAATATCAGCGCAAGATACAACTTTAGATGGAAATGATAAACAAAAGGCTAATAACAATAATAATCAAACTAGGTATTTATCATTAGGAAAGGTTACAGAAGATACACAAAATGTATTAAACAAATTAAATAGGGCATATTGTGATGATGATGGTAGACCATATGCCGATATACGGATAATACGTGCTTTAGTTGTACGTGACCCTTATGATGATCCTGATGGGATGAGTGAATTATTAAAGTTGAGAGGAGTTACTACTGTAAATGGTGGTGATAATGATGAAGATGATAATATGAAGGATGGATATCCACTAGCACCGTCATCACCAACATATGAACATCCACCAGAGGAGACAGTACCTGTACGCATACAAGCCGATGACACAACACTATTTGCAACAGCAGGATGGGATGATAACAATAATGAAGCCGATTCCGAAGAAGAGGATGAAGAAACGAAACAAAAACGATTAGAATTACAAACTAAACAAGAAGAGGAATGGAAACAACGTCAAGATACGTCACGCGCAGTAATGCTTGAGATGTTAGGTGATCGTCCCTCGGCAGAGATTGAAGCACCCGAGAATGTATTATTCGTATGTAAGCTCAATCCATTTACGAATGATGAAGATTTGGAATTAATCTTTAGTAGATTTGATCAGGAGGCTAAAGCTGAGATTATTCGAGATCCTGATACAGGTGCCAGTTTACAGTATGCATTTGTTGAATTCAAGTCTAATGAGGCAGCAAATGAGGCATATTTGAAGATGAATAATGCCTTGGTCGATGATCGAAGGATACGGGTTGATTTCAGTCAGAGTGTTTCTAATGTATGGGATAGGTTTAATAAGAAGTATAGACGGGGAGATAAAAGTGCTGGTATTGATCGAGGTTTCATGGATAATGGTGGAGGAGGAAGGGGCAGAGGAAGAGGTGGAAGAGGAAGAGGACGAGGTAATTGGGGAAGGGGTAGAGGTCCAGGCCGTGGACATCATCTTGGTCCGCGACATCAATCAAGCAATTACCGTCCTAATAATAATCATCAACAACAAAATCATCAATCATCATCCCGATACAATGATCGAGATAGAAAAGAGCCTGCTGGATCTGACGACTTTGGTCGGAGGGTACAAGACACTAACCCAAACCACCATTCTAAAAGTCATGATGATGAAGAAAGACAGAATCCCCATCTTCGCCGTAGCCGCTCTCGAAGCCGAAGCAGAGATGATGATTCTAGGGAGGATAGGAGGAGAAGGAAGCACTCTAGGAGGAGTAGGTCTCGAAGTGACTCGTCTGATTACAGTCGACGAAGAAAAAGTAGTAAGAAGCATCACAAACACAGAAGAAAGGATAGCTCTCGGCATAGAAAGAGGAGTCGAAGTCATGATCGAGAGAGAAAGCATAAACATAAGAAACACCGGCACAGAAGGCGAGACGAATGTAGCAGATCAAGGTGAATAAGATACATTATTAAGATGAATATCACCAATTAATTGACATCACCCCATCATTCTGAACTAGTGAATCTAGGTCATCATTAAGTAGCATAAACTCTGATTCTAACATTGACTGAATGTCGTTACCCCCAATTAATTAATATCAACCCATCATTCTTTGCCCCCGAGCCTTCTATTTCAATGTATACTCTTAACACTCTCCCAGCATAATTATCACCAAACGAAGGTCTTGCCACAGTATCATAGTTCCCAGGTTCGTTATCGTTAACTTTGACAACAACAGATCTATCCAATCCTTTACTCTCTGGAATGTATACGAAAATGGAGCCCTTCTTTTTGTAATCATTCTTTAGTTTGAACTTGACACTATTGTCACTCCAGTCAAATGTATCCACCTCGAATCCACAACTAAAGTGTAAGTCACTTCCGATGTACTGTGGTCTATTGGGCTGAGCTGGCTTGATATGAAATATTTCAGTTTCATGTGGTTCTAGCTTTTTGATGAGAGGACTGTTATCAGATAGGGCCTGATGTGATATCCAAACATATTCCGATGACCAGAAAGAGAACACATGAAATCCATGCTCCTCAATCTCACCCAGACCTTTCCCCAAAGATCTACTACTTTTAGGTGCCCCCATTGCAAAAAAGTCATCGATACTGTGCGACACGAGTGCTGAAAATGATACGCTGAGTCTTGCGGTATGCTCTAGCCAATTACTGAGGCTCACAACCGTCCAACTACCAAGTCCTTCTGCAACAGTAAAGCAACTACGCTCTCTGCTATATGGGTCGACAATGTTTCCTGGCGAGTATCCTACTTCACATTCGATTCTAGAAGCTTGCTGTTGAAGGATTCTTCCAGGTGAATCTGATCTACTAATCATATCTACCTCATGTACCGATGGAGTCTCCTTTTCTTTCTTGCTGGATGTAGATCTCTCTGCACACCAAAGTCTAAGAATGGAAGGCATTCCCTTATTTAAAGTGCTGTGTAAATCCAAAGGAACTGCAGTGACACCAGTAAGAGGGAAGATTCGTTTTGCAACGCTAAGTCTTTCGGGGCTTACTTTCTCCATATCATCAGACAAGAGGAACATACCACCAGTCATGGCAACGACGCTAGCTGTACTGACAACCTCTGTGTCGGTTAGTTTGGTTGCACTACCGAGGAGAATACAATCAGGATCATTATGCCACCAACGATGACCTAGTGGACTTCTTGACATGGTGTTTCTTAGCATTCCTCTCAATGCAGGCAGAGTACCATTATCCCAATGTGGAAGAGGGAACTCTGGAATCCATGTAGGTCCTGTATCACAAGACACTCTCATACCATCAACAAAGCCCACAGCTGATCCAATTGGGCAGCCACAACCAATAATGAATGTACTATTGCCAGCAGCTGCTCGAATAGTCTGTAGTCCTAGATACATTGCTTCTGCTCTACTCATCGTAGGATCATGCTTGCCATTTCCCTCGAGGCACGATGCATATAGAAAGTCAAGTTTGAGTACATCGAAACCCCACTCTTTTACTGCTCTGTGAATCGTATCGTAAACATGCTTCCTAACAGCAGGGTTTGTCGCATCTAGACCATAAAAGAACTTTCCAC
>Ga0075439_12018_pt1 | contig 18176 bp, 7 predicted proteins | sample MintriSingleCell_FD_74264 | JGI IMG/M metagenome (GOLD analysis project Ga0075439, IMG submission 74264) | Marine eukaryotic communities from Monterey Bay, USA to study complex ecological interactions - Minidiscus trioculatus JGI Plate_4_G5... | ecosystem: Environmental > Aquatic > Marine >... | reverse complement strand
CATTACTCCCGGCATTCCATCCATCGCCTGTTAAACTAAAGTACATCACTGCCAACGCATATCGTTGTTCATTTAATATTAATTGACTTGACGTACATGGATCAATTGGAACGTCGGCATTACACTCCTCTAATATCCATGCTGAAGCTTGCGACTGTGGTGATGTCGGATCACTTAATGTCTCAACAGTCCCAACACGTACCGATACACCCATAATTTGTTCAGCTAATCGATTTTCACATGTACCTTCATTATCACAGTTTGTTAATGTTGGCATTGTCGATGTTGATGGGGGATATGTACCAAATGTCGGAGAGATTGTAGGTTTGACTGTTGGTGGGGGTGTCGGTTCGGGAGTTTGAAATGACATACTACCACCGTCAAAGTTCATTTCAAGTATTAATGCCTGCATATCAATATCATCGAGTGCCTGTGCCTGACGATTGGTTGGTAGGAAGAATTTACGTGCTAAATCTTCTCCTACATCTCCTGCTGTTGCTTCATTGTTCGAGGCGGGGGAGGGCAGTCGTTCTGATTCTTCAGTAAGACGTCTCTGTTGATTTTGCTGTCTATCGAATGATCTATTATTATCTAATCTCGATTTATATTGAGTCGAAGTATCCGATGATCGTTTTCGTCTCAAGCCAGAGTCTGAAGTTTGATCTGTGGCAGCGGCCGATGACGAGAGCAATGCTCCCACTGTTAACAGAGCCGTACCCAATGATGTTCTTCTACCCATTATTCTATTTTATATGATACTACTCACTCTGTCTATATAAACTGTATATATTGCAATAGCAATCTCTTATCCTATAATGACTATCGTATCATCTATTAGCATTGCAATAGGTAGTAGATTACGACTCGTCTCTTTCCGTTGATAACTAGATGAACGACAATTGGTAGAGGCTAGCTCCTCGTATGATTTGTTGAACAGAAATAGTAGGGCAATTGCAATGTCACGCCATATCACATATCGAGTCGCAATTTCAATTTTTGAGAGAGCAGACATTTTTTAGGAGTATTGGCGAACAAACGGGTATCCTTGTCTCTACTGTATGTACTCGTTTTGCTTGCATTGGTTGCTGCCGTCGTCTAATATTCTATACCCCTTCAGCAGATAATTGGTAATAGCATTGAGTCTTCAAAGTATTATTGTGTTGGTGTTGTTGTTGGATAATATCAATCGGCGGCGCGAGAGGAACTACTTAGAAAAAGATACCACAAGTTTTGCCATTGCTTAGTAATTCTCGAGGAAGAATTGCAACCATTGGTACATTGATAGATTGATACATCTTGAGGTATTATATATCATATTGTTTTATAGACGTATCGATATTCGATATACCGTAAGTATCAAAGCTGCAAGGCATAAGTAAGTGAAAAAGGATACCATAACGAACACAAGATATGAGCAACACATCAGAAAGCAATACATTAATCTGTGCCAATTGTGGCAAGGGCGAAGAGGCCGATGTTAATCTGAAATCATGCAATGCATGTAAGATGGTCAAATATTGTAGCAGAGATTGTCAGATTGCTCACCGACCTCAACATAAGAAGGCATGTAAGAAGCGGGCTAGGGAATTACATGACATTGAACTCTTTAAACAGCCTCCACATTTAGATGAAGATTGTCCAATATGCTTTCTAACTTTACCAGCACTTGGTTCTGGTTCTGTATATATGTCCTGTTGTGGAAAAGCTATTTGTAAAGGATGTACACATGCAGTGTTGTCGTTGAAGTGTAAAGGTCCAACTCTTTGTCCTTTCTGTAGAACTCCAGCACCTGATGATGATGACAAGATAACCGAGCTGGAAAGATGTCGTGCAGAGAATGGAGACGCTGAAGCAATAAATAGAATTGGAAGCTATTACCTGAATGGATCATATGGTTTTCTTCTAAACCATGCTAAGGCATTAGAATTGTGGCGTCAGGCAGTGGATCTTGGATTTGCAAGAGCACTATTTAATGTTGCGAATTGCTACTGGTTTGGTAGAGGGGTAGAAGTAGATACAAAGAAGGCCAAACATTACTATGAGCTTGCGGCTATGAAAGGACATGCATCCTCAAGGAATGAACTGGGTGTGTTTGAGGTGGAGGCAGGCAATATGGATACAGCATTAAAGCACTTCATGATTGCAGCAAGGGGCGGGGATTCTAACTCTATGAAGAATATAAAAGATCTATACGAAAATGGAGATGCAACAAAAGAAGATTTTGCAAAAGCATTACGATCTTACCAAGAATATATAGATGAGATTAGGAGCCCTCAAAGAGATGAAGCTGCAGCATCTGATGACGAGAACAAATACTATCAATCCGCTTTTTAGAGTGGAGTAAGCTTCAGGATGCAACCGCTGGGCATTGCAAATCTATCAAACTTCGAATATGATTTATGAATTAGTCGGTAGTATATCAATATGTCGCATACTTTATTTTACGTGGATGAGGTTGACCCATGGATTGGTTCTTCATGACAAACAGTCCTCAGTATCATCTTCAGAAGCGAACTGTGATTCAAATTCTCAAGTGCAAAGACAGTCAAGACAGTCAGTATGCAACCTGCTCATTAAGGACATGGGGCAAATGCAGCAGCTGCACATCCCGACTGACATGTAGCATACGCTGCAACACAAGCAGCAGAACAGACCCCTGCAGACATTAACGTAGCGATTCCAGCCGCAGCTGCGCAGGCAGATTGACAGGCCGCATAGGACGCGGGGCCAGATCGAGCAAACCCGAGTAGAGAGGCGCCGATTGTAAGAGTGATGATGGTTTTCTTGTTACTGAGCATGATCTTTAGGTGGTATCAAAAGGGAAGAGTTGATGTTGTTCTCTAATTGAATCTTTTATTATGAGGCCAGAGTAGTGTTGAGATCAGTCTTCTGCTTCCAATCCCATTGCTGCGCTTCTTGATATCATGACATCTGATGATCCTACTATCTTAGAAGATGGTGGTTCGTGAGATTGCTTTCTATAGATAGGAGAAAGAGTCTGGTATCTTTAAATCTTTGTTTGGAGTTCGCTTCTCAATTCTCTTGGCAGCTCGAAGCTCATTTGAAGACCATAACAACCGTTCAAGCAAATATATCATGACAAAGAGAGAAACAGTGTTGGTAGTTGGATCGACAGGTAGTCTAGGCCGGCCAATCGTTGTCGAACTTTTACGGCGCCAATACAAACTTCGTCTGCTTGTTCGATCTCATGAAAGTGTACTGAAAGCTGGGTACGTTAAATGGGCAGCAAATGACTTGGAGATTGTCGTTTGTGAAGGCATGGCCGACCGTTCTCGGTATAAGGAAGAGTGGTTTGCAGATGTGATGTGTGTCATCTGTGTTGCTCGTCCAAGAAGTTTAGAGGAAGGCGATAGTAAGAACTTTGGTCCTATGTTTGACAATCTCTGTGATGCAGTTATTCAAAATAAAGTACCACGCCTTCTCATACATGGTATGCCCTACATGGAAACTAATCCATTTGGTTTGGAGTCGCCCACAATGAAGATCCGAAAAGATGCAGAAGTATCGGCAAGAAATCATTTCAATGCCTCGGTATCCTCATCCTTATCAATAACCAAAATAGCAGAAATGTCAGAGATTATCCACATTAAACAGTCGGTTGAACTGCTTGGATTAATTCCAATATGCTTGGGAAGAAATCCGTGTCTACATCCCATCTCATCAGGCGATTTTGCTATATTTATAGGTGATTTTGTTGACGACCAAACAATGAAAGATGGGTTATTGCTAGTTGGCGGTCCTCAACAAATGACATGGAGAGAATTGGGACAGAAGATGCGATCATCAAATGAACAAAGACTGCCTTTTATCACCCTACCTCTTCTCTTCTACAAGATTCTTCTCCTTTTCCTTGGTTTCTGCTCAACGTTGATTCCACCTATGAGAGGTTTATATATCAGTCTGCTATTGACCAGTGTTCCCATGGCTACCAACACAGCTAACAAAGACTTTATATTTGTTGGAGAGGATACGGTTGAATCATTCATACAGTCATCTAGTACCGACGATAAATGGGTTCATAAAAGAGTGTTTGGAGAGAGGAGTTCTTTGCCGTCTATTAAAAGTTTGGCCCAAGTACTTATCGGTCTCTTTACTGCGTGTGATGGTTTAGTAGCTTTATTCAAACCAAGCGTTGTTGGTGTTCTTCAGAACATTAATGTTTCAGACCCCACAGTGGATAGATTCATCTTGATTGTATTTGGTATAGCTGCCTGTAGTATCTCGGCAGTGACATTCTTATCTCTAGCGAAGGGACAAGAGACTAGGGCCATTGGTACAGGAATTGCTATACAGATTGCATTGAGCGTATGGTACTTTTGCATTGGGAATGAAGCACGAGCAGTTGGTAGTTGTATGCCGGTGATCTACACTTACATCATAATTTGCACTCTAGTTTTGGTTCGGCTGATGTTTCATGACATGTATCCGTCCACAATATTGGCAGTCTCAACCATCGTCATCAGTCTAGTACATTATCTACAGCCATCTAAAGTTCAATACTCCCTAGATATAGACCCAGTAAACTTGGGAGATAAAACATTACAGCACATTCGACAAGCATTCATGTACCATTTAGCCAATGGAGTGCAGATGCTAGCCTTGGCTTGCGGGATGAAACCTGAGAAGGCAGTGGCGATGACTAGTATAACATGGTTCATTTGCTCGATGGACTTTTGGTTCTTCAAGCAAGTAGATGAAGTCTTTGTGATGTCTTCATACCCAATGTGCTTCTCCGCTTCACATAGTATCTTCTCCCCCAAACACATGACATTTACCAACATTAATGATACACACGATTTAGTATGACTTTGTATACGCGAGCATACTGGAGATAGAAGCTGCAACTTCTAATCATTTCATTGCCATGATTGGAAGGTTCTATCATTACTAACTTACCTAATACTTGGAACGGTGAAGGATCCCTAAGTGAATATGATACAGGCAAGGAACAATCCGTTGCAAGACAGCCATACCGCCGGAGACCGTCTCTTTGATAATAGGTCGCTTATAACCTGACTGAACAAGCGTCGGCACCTAAGAGATAGGAGAGAGTAGGGGACTGCAATCGCTTCGCCTTCCCCTGGGAAACCTCTCTCGTTTAAGCAGGTCTCAATTGTCGTGATATCTCCCTAGTATGTTTCAATGGTTTCTATCGAGCTCTAGTTCATTAACATCGAGCCAAGCTTAATGGAACTATTCAGGAAATTGAGCAATTGAAATAGACACTAGTAAGAGTTATCAATCTTTCATTGAGAAATCAATGTGTTGATAGATCAGTATTCGTTTATGAAATAGAAGTATTTTATATTACGAGATGTGTAGAGAATAGCAAGGAACACGCTTCCAGCGAGGTGGATAACCAAGTCGTAGCCTATAATCTAATCTAACTAACTAACTGCAACAAATCTCATCAGTCTCGGCATTAAACTGGTCACTCGATTCAAAACATGCATCATGTTCCGGTAATCCATTCACAAATATACAACTCTCTGCAACATGTACAGAAGAATGTTGGAATGATGGCAGTTCCGCAACATGTGAAAAATCAACATGTACATTAGGTGACTTGGCTGAATTAAATGGTAGTTTAATGGCCACTACATCATTTAGTAATTCACAAGTTGTTGTTACACCCTGTATGTTTGGTATTTGTAGTACGGGAGATTCGAGAGTGGATGGACGTTTGTGTGATTGGCTATCGCCAACTGCTTCTTCTGGCTATGATTATGATGGCTACGGCTATAATGGTGATCATAGCTGTGGTGAACCCGGTGAATATCAGATCGATTATCTATTACAACTTCCATATGAAAGTGATATGCCCAACTGGGTATTTAATCATTTAACTATTAAGATACATGTTGATAATGCTGACGAATGTGACACTGAGGAATTCGGAAGTAGTTCATATCAAATGCCAATAATGGGAATGGGTGCCATGGCTGTTGCCGCTGTGGCTGTATTGCGTGAAAGGAAGAAGAGAAGTCGTCGTATTGATGATGAAGATGAAGATGCCTTCATGGAAGAGGATAATGAAGCCATGAATGATGAGGATGATGAATCATTAAATGAAGAAGATTCTTACATTGAAATGGGCAGAAGATTGTGGATCAATGGTATCAGTAGAAGTCAGTCATTAGAGGAGAACATACCACCGGTATCAGATGCAGTACCATCTCCAGATTACAAACCGCCGATAATAGAAACGCAGCAACCTGTCAAGCCATCAGCAAATAATGTATTGCCGAGAGAAGAACCGAGTAGAAGTACTTCTCAATCACACTTAGAAACAAAACAACAAACGATACCCATTGAGGTACTAAAGAGTTGGTATGAACAGAAGGGTATTGCAATAGTTTGAGAACTTATGTTAGATGTTGCTAGATTAGAGAAAAGTATGTGTACAGATAGCTATAATCCAATGTAAAGTATTTGTCATTATCAAGACATATTATGTACACTCCCTCTTCATTCTTCATCATATGGTTCTAGTTTTGTTTATCACCCTTCTTTGAAAGATTCCGTTTGTTCAAACGTTTAGTCTTTATACCATTCAAGAGTGGTTTAGCCATTGCAATATTGAGAACATTTGCAATTCCAATAAGGATTAGTATATGTATCTCATATGCTTCACTTATCCGAATAAGAGCCGGTATGCCGCATGCCATTATGAACAGTGCTACCATGTTTTCAATATGTATGGATAACTGTTTGTCTTGCTCATCTTGTAATGCTATTAGCTCTTCTTTATTGTATTCTCCTGATTCAATTTGAGCTTTTATATTCTGAAAAGATCGTATTGCTTTGTATCCTTTGCACTGAGCAACCATTTGTTGTATTCCTCCAAATGTAATACCTATTGAAAAGCCCCAATTCTCAGTGTAATCATATATAAACCAAACTAATATAGCACCGGTAATGAAACCCATCACACCAAGTAAAAGACCAATTCTACCAATCCAAATATGAAATAGTCGGGCAGCTCCTTTGAACTTTGATGGTGTTAGTACTTAGTGTTAGTAGTGTGTTATGAGCACATACGAGATAGATTGAGTATGCTCCGATCAAGTGAGGGTATACCAATGGATGAATACTTTCTTTTTGAGATAGATGGGTAGGTGCATGGCGGAAGAGGAACCAGAGACATAGTGTTGTAGAAATAGCCCAGGTAATAATGAAAGATATTGATGTATTTGTCATGTTTGTATGTTGTAGTATATCGTGTCTTTGAATAGCCTGTTTGAGTGATTATCTTATATGTGTGTTGTCTTAGAGTATTCGTTTGCCACTAACACTCTTCAGCTACTTTGTGTTGTGTTAATCTTGACCGATCATGCATAACAGATTGCAAGATATCAAACAATAACATTTTGATATCTTGTGAGACATAATTGAGTGCGAAATTATCAACTTCGCAGGGATGTGAAAATTGAATGAATGGGGATCATAAATCATCAGATGCTTCAGATAGATGCTTGGTTTGGTAATAGAACCCCCCTTCATTGGTTGGAAACTCCAAAGCCGATTCCATCAAATTCAAAGAGTATGAATCGATATCTCTCAGAAATATTTGCAATCATCGCTATATGCGGCAGCTTCATCCCTCTGGTTACTCCTAACCTCATCTAAGTATGACTGAAGAGCTCGTAAAGCCTTTACTAAAGTAAAGCTGTTCCGTAATCATCCTTTGTTGCATACCCATTCATGAACATCTGTTTGATTGCCTTCAAAGAATTACTGCACCCAAGCCCGGCAGAAATGATGTAATGCCTTATGCCTCTTTCTGTATTGCCTGCATCTATCTCGGATGAGCCTAAATTGTGCCTCGCTCCTACATGACCAAGTATAGCTGCTACCTCCCAGAAATGTTTAGCCTTATTACTATCTCTTTCTACTCCATTACCAATGTAATAACCATAACCAATATTAAAATATGCTCCGGCGTGTCCAAACTTGCCTGCCCGATGCCAGAGTTTCAATGCTTTGTCAGGTCTTTGTGGAAAGCCATATCTTCCGCGATTATAGACGCACCCTAGACTGTAGATTGCTTGAGCATCGTCAAGATCAACTCGTTTCTTATAATCTGCGACCATTTCCTCGTCAGTGGGAGATGGAGCTCTACAGAATGGACATTTCTCTTCATCATCTCTTAATGCAACTGCATGGATACACCCACTGCATACAACCTTGCCACAACATGAATTATATTTAAAAGCTGTCCATAATGAAGGCATTCGTATGAAACAGATAGGACAATCCTCCTTTTGTGGTGGTTGCTTGAATAGTTCTTCATCAGATACTATGGTATCATATCATTATCATTAATACCCATAGATTCAAATAAACTATCAACTTCAGCGGTATCGGCCGATTCATTATTATTTGCTGCAGAAACGTCATTATCATTAGCATTAGCAGGAGGCTGTACTACCTCTCGATTATCACGAACACATGATGTGCACCTTCTTTGACTTTGAGCTCCTGACTTCCATTGCTTCTTACTAAATTTGTCTTTTGGTAGATCTTGATGACATGCTGCACAAAACTTCATTATTATATGGTATATAGGTGTATGGTAATGATTTGTCGAATATATTGGTAGGTAGATATATGGCCCTATATAGCCTTTGCAAATCGATAATTTAGGGTGCACGTGATGTGCACAAACTAATCTTTAAATAAGTAGAAGTGATACGAAAATGACACGATAAGCAAATCTACAGTATGCACCTCTCCCTCTAAATACATATGCTTGTCCGGTATACTTGTGTTAGATGAGATTAATATCTACAAAGTGCGGCTACATACATTATCGTGTATCTAGAGTTGCAAATTTGCAATAATTGTTTAAGTCGGGCTATTTCTTAGCTATAAAAATACTAAGAAACAGCCGGATAGAGTTAAGTAGTTTAGTTGATAGTTGAGTGTAGTTTGTTGTTAGATGTCTCTATATCATAGGTACGGTGCCTAATTGCAATTATATATACGCCATCTATGCATACAGAAATATAGAGCTAAGAAACGGTATATCAGTGTGATAGGATACCAAACATATAAAATAGGATGAGTGTCTCAGGTGATGGGAAGGATGATATTAACACAGCTGATATCGATCAAGATGGACGTAATAAGTCTGATGATATCGGTGAAGAAGTACAAGAGCCTACTGTACAAGATATAGCAGTAGAATCGGCGGCTCGGCCAAAGATTGAAGCACCAACAGCTCAAAATTTAACTCAATATCTCAACTCACTTGATAACAACAAACCAATGGGGCTAGAAGACATAGATAGAAAGTTACCACCATCATCTGATGCTTTAATAAACGAGACATCTTCAGAGTTTCAAACACCAATTGTACCGCAGTTTGTTCACATACCAATTGACAATAATGCCACTCTTACAACCAAACATCGAGCACCAAGTGTACCTGATTTAATCTCCTATTCCCATTCTCATGAGAGAAATGTAGCTACAGCCACTGCACTTACTAACAATGTACCATTATCAAATGATATACTATCAAATAAAAAAGATAATAGAGAAAGTCGGAAAGAACAGTTTGAGGAACGATTAAGAAGAGCACATCTTCGGTTAAAATCTGATGCTACTGGAGTTAATAATGACGAGGAGGAGGTTACACGGTATAGATCGAGGAGTACACCCTCACGTCATTTACGAGTTGATAACAGCAATAATGAAGGTACAACTGATAATAGAAGATCTAGTTTATACAATAGCTTTGGACATAACACAACATCTAATGGTATCCTTCTTCCACCAGATGCATCCGAGTTGGAAACATCTGAATTGGTTGTTCATATGTCAATTGAATCATCAGCACCCGAGCCAATAAGTCCTAATGTTCAACAAGAAGTTGATATATCAAACATTGCAGTGGAGGATACACTAAACAGTATGCTCGTTGCTACCAATTCATCCTGTAAAAGTTCACATGGGAGTAGAGTATCAGATGAGGAAAGGAATGATAACATTTTAGAACCACCGCCTCCTCCACCACCGGCAACCGAAAAGGAACGATTAGTAGAACGAGAACGACAGGCCAGGTTAGAAACAGAAAGGGCACGTCAACGTCAATTGGCATTACAAAGGGATAGACAGAGTGACGGAGACGAAGATGAGAATAATGCCGATTTACTACTTGGCGATGTATCATTTGATGCTAGATTAGACCAACAAGAAATGGCACCTGAATTTGTTGGTGGTGATAATGGAGTGGTATTAGATTTACCAATATCATCAGCGGATAGTAGTTCTAGTATACCGAGACCTCCTATACCTCCGCCGCCGGCAACTGAGAGGGAGAGGTTGGTTGAACGAGAACGACAGGCTAGATTGGAGACGGAACGTGCCCGTCGGAGACATCAAGCTCTACAAAGAGAACGAGATGATACAATTCCGGATGATGACAATGAAGTAAACATGGATGAATCAAATAGTGTGCCGCCGACTTCGCCTCAGAGTGATATGAACAGCGGGGATGGTAGTCGCCCACGATCAACAACAAGGAGTGGTGACGGTATGGAAATTGGTCACCAAGCCGAGGTGCCGAATACTGAGGCAGAAGCAAACCTCTCATATCCCATGGAACGATTTCTAGATCGAGTAGATGATGAAGAAGATCGTAGCAGTACGCTGCCTGTTGATATAGCCACAGAGGAGAATAACGCCGAACCATCGCTTCCTTACACGATGGAGCTATTTCTTGCAGATAATGTGGCAGTTTCCGAACAGAATGAAAGTGCCGCAGACGCCCCTAGAAGTGATACAAATCTAGCACACGATCCAAACAACAACGAATCGGTAATTGATGGTTCGTCTATCCAGCCAAGGCTAGAAGAAGATCAATCGCGTCAAAATGAGCCGCCCCAAGCTGCTACTCAGTCTGATATGTCTGTAGAGTCTATCAATGCAAGTACTGATAATCTGCCAATAGGTGATGACGAGATTGCTCAAATGGATCACCCAGAAAATCAATCAGTTACATCATCACCATTCCACTTATCAATGGCATCATCACATGATACCTCTCATCATACACTACACCTCACAGAGGCCGAAATAGCTCATCTTAATGAGGTTGATCATGCCAGTATAGGTAATGCTGCCCCAAACTCAGTAAGAGATGAACCTTCTGAGGCATCAGTTTCAGGCAGAGTTATTGATCATGCCTTTAGTATTGCGACTCAACCTACGGCAATAGAGTCAGTTACAGTGACAGAAGTTAGTGATCATCGGGGAAGTATTGTCGAATCGGACGTTATCCGAGTTGAAGGGCCAAACATCTCAGTTCAAAATAGTTCATCTGGTGGTGCAAGCGTCGCAGCCATGCCAAGTATACCCAGTAGTAGTGATGATTCTAGCCATGTTTCAGATGATAGCACAGAAGGCTCCCATGATAACATTGGAATGCCTCGTCTCACAGAAGCAGGCATCGGTACCTTGGCAGATATTGAAAATGCAAGTCTAGGACCTGCCCCTCCTCAATCTGTACGAGACGAGAGACTATCAGAATCCTCTGTAGCCGAAAGAGGAGAACATCAATTTAGTAGCACGGACCCAATAAATGAGATTAGCAGTGTTGAGCGTGATCTCTTGATGATGGACAACTCTGATGATGACGACTCAATCTCTGATGATCATTCTGAAAATGCCAGTGTTGAGGCGATGCCTAGTGACCAATCTGATCAAAGCGTCGAGACGCCTAGGGTCTATCATGGAGAGCATAGAATGCACGTTGACTCAGATGACGAAGAGATGATTGTATATCAGCCTTCTATTATTGGTAGTAGTGCAAGTATAGAAGCTCTACCGAGTATTGATGAATCAGCAACACATGATTATGGTGCATTTCATTCGAGAAGTTTCTCACGCAACTCAGTAGAAGGCTTTAGCACAATGGATCATCAATATGATAGAGATATCGAGTCAGCACCTTTGCTTGTCCCAACAAGAAATGAAGAACAAACACGGACTGTGCCTCCCTCTGAACCACACGGCACAACAAGTCAACACGCCACAATAACCCCGACATTGATCGTAGGAATCGGCACAGGCTTTGCTGTAGGATTGGGCTTGGGCATAGGTTTGGGATTAGTAAGAAGTTTAGGATGAGAGACTTAATGCGCTAGTAATAGTAACAAGCAAACCTAGTAGACATGTATCTAGTTCCGCTTCGATCTTTCATCTATTGCTTTATACTTGAAATAGTAATCTTTCTAGTAATAACTCAAATCAATCCTTCTCCTCCTTAGTGTTCATACTACTAACACCTTTCAATGCCGCTTTTTTAGCCAACTCAACCCTTGATTCCCAACAAACAATATCATCCTCTTCAGCCGTCTTCAGCAATTGCCTTGCAATCTCATATGCAAACGCAGCTTCCACCTCTCACGTCTTCCACAAGGCGGACATTTGGTCTGGACTCCCATTTAGAAAAAAAATTCTGAGATTTCAGAGTCGTGGTGATGTTGATGGGTTGTCGTTATGATGGGGTATAACTCAATAACCAATCATCGATAGAGGACGATCGAGTACTCTCTAGAATCCTCGTTAACTCTACTTTCTAATGATTGTATTATTGCTATACCTACGATTTGTTTAGTAGTATTAATTTACCTCTAAAGCAAGAGCGTCAAAATTGCTCCTATCTTGATACATCACCTTCATACGAGCCCAGTAAGGTAGTGGGAGGATTAATCGATGCATCTATCGATTCTATACAACATAATGATTCGATAGATGTATCGATTAATGCTCCCAATACTCAATTTCATGATTTATAGACGGTTGATTGGTTAGTGTGTCAAATATGTGATGTGTTATTGTAATGTCGATATTCAATGTCTCTCAACGCCTCCTGACGTCCTCCACTTGATTTAGATCCTTCATCTAATGATATTGAATGAATATAGCTGTTGTGGGGTCGTCGGAACAAAGCTTAACATAGCATAATTGATCACCTCTCACGAATGTGTGGATTGTATGCAAAACCACAATAATGGAAGATTGCAACATGTTTGAGGTATATTGGAGTAATGCAACAATGCCTAGACGATTAGTATGGTATCAAACCTATACCGGATCATAGTGTTGGTGTTAGATTAGTAGTATCATGGGTGGCAATCATAATTAAGCGAGGGAATGTGCAAATTGCAACTCGGCTACATCAACACCACTTATCTCTCCAAGTATAGTAATGGGAGCATTAATCGAGTATGTTTCAAGCACTTTGGATTCATTAGAACAGAATAGATCGAGTATTTAGTCTCTAGGCTAGTGAAATGATGATGATACTCAACACTATGCAAAGTCAATACAATTTTAGTGGTCAACATTTTAAAATGTATCTAGTATGCATATACAACACATCAACATAAAATGAAGCATACCATCGTGTTTACGATATCATAATTAGTATCTCTATCAGTTTTGGTGCTTCCGGTAGCAGATTTGTAGAAGATATAATGACGGTTAGTTGGTATGCATCACTTTTTCAGTGCTATTTGCAACGTTAATTTGCTCAGCAATTAGAGGAGTGGGAGGTGAAGTCATGTATGTATTGGAATCGCGAGAAGCAGACGAATTTAATGGTATATTAATTAATGCTCCCACTTTTAGAGTTGATATTATTGTCAAGATTAAAGTTAGGTTGGTATTTTCTGTTGACGCGAAAAAAATGATTTCGAGTCTCAAAAAATTAGCGCGATAGATACCTCTCACTCAACTTCGACTGCAGAGATCTCACTCAATTTAAGTAGTTGGAATTACAACCGCACCTTGTATTGCACCTAAAGACCTAATGAATCATATTAATACCTGCTAACGGCTCAAACTATTATAACTAACATTGAAAATGACAACTGAATTAGAGTTTACTATTAATACTGCATTGGATGTGTTTGCCTCTATCATTGTCTCGAACAGAGCATCTTTTGAACGAAGTCTTTGGTTGGTTGATGATAAGCTTCTATCGCGTCAACACTACGGCAGTTGCTTGACTCTATACGAGCAGCTAGGCATTGAATCAAATGATTTTATAAAAGTATTTGGACGATATTGGAGGAGTCCTGAAAACTTTAAGAAAATAGAAGACTTGATGAAGTCCTTCCGTATTGTGGAACTTTCGTATGGTGTCAGGTTCATTGCTGTAAGTGATACAGATCTTTCACCTGATGACATCAGATCAATGACTACCCTAGAGTTGAATGATACTAGGTGTATACAAATTGGCAAGGAGGTACGGAATAGAGTAGAGAAAGCTGTCAAGATATTTCAGGCTAACGCTGACGCTAGCACTAGCAATGAAGATGAAGATATGGATACGTCTAACGACAGAGAAACATCAATGGTATCAAATGGTTCATCATTGGATACATCAAACGATGGTGATGAGGATGAGGAGATGGATACAAATTCATTAATGTCTATTGATACTCAAACTAGTATGCCATTAGAAAATATGTTGTTTGATGATGACGGATATATTAGAAAAGACATTTCTAAAGCATTAATGAAAGGTTTCAAGTCAAGAAAGGAACTTAAACCACACGAGATGAATCTGTTAGGATGCATCTTCAAGAAAGCATTGAATAATCATTACGACAAGAGTTTCAAAGAGTTGAAGAGTATATTGTTGCCGACGTCGTCAGGACCTTGTAAGGTAACAGTTGTTCCATCTACTTACAAGCAGAATTCAAATTCCAAGCCTGAAAGTATTGCACGAACTAAGAGGAGACATATGTTAAAGGTTACGGAGTACGTCAGTTTATTACAGTCTCCGGCTTTGAAAGAAAGTATGATTGAGATCTTGTTTCAAGAGAACCCAATAATGGCGAGGGGTATTACCAAACGTTTCTTCAATAAACACTGTCGTTTAGGTATTGATCAAACTATCGCTCATCAAGTTTATGTTGGTTTTAACGACTACAAGACGAAGTTGTTTCAAAGAAATTGGAGATATGAGTCTGGTGGGTTTCTACTCTTTGCCAACCCGGACAAAGTTGCTGCTGCAAAGAAGCATTGGTTCAACCAGACGTTCCGCACATTGATGTATATGGTGAAGAGGATGCAGAAGGTTGTAAAGTGCAAGGGTGGTCCTAACAAAGTACGAGATCAGAAGGTGCTCGTCACCTCTGTTCGACCTATTGAGCAATTGATGCTCTCTGCATTGAACCTTCTGAACTCTGGTCAGTTTGTATCTGGCAACAAATGCTTTCGTACTCCTTGGAATGTACACGACGACTTCTCGGATAGTCTAGTTGTTAAGTTCTCAATTGATGCTGGCGGCGGCTCAACAAAGATGATTTTGAACATTGTCAATGTGGCTAAACCCCAAAGCATGGAGCATGTTAGGGTTGTATTTCACTTTAAAGGAGTGAAAGATACAGAAGCCAACGTAAGGATTGCAGCATTTGAAGAAGATTCTATCATCAGACGTGATATGGAAGCTGTTTGTAATAGGAGATGTGTTATTTTGACACTGCCTATGCAACTATCTCAGGATGTGAAGACGACTCAGCTTGCAGTAGCCATCAACTCTGATTCTAATCACAACATCCATTCTCCTCAGCCGCTGCCAAAGCCATCCGGGACGACACTTATCCGAGCAGAAGAAATCTCTGACGATAACAAGATGGGTATTGTGTTGTTGGACTTTACATCTGTCACTGCTACCAAGATATTGGTTGCTGGTGAACGAGAAGTGTTAGGCTTCTCCTTCTTTGGTGGCTCATCCAATGAATGTCTAGCAACAGTATTGTTCCGCGAGCCAATGAAATGTCAACACTTATCAGTCGACACTGTACCAATGGGTGTGGAACAGATACTAGCAGGTGGTGTATTATCAGCCGACCTAGCGTTCTTGTCAACATTCATTGGTCATCAAGGTGCATCTGCTAGAAACCCCTGCGTCTTTTGTCTTGCATTGTTGTGTAATATGAAGAACATATTCTGTTCTACAACACCAGCAGCTGCTCGTCGAACTATGCAAAGTATTATGCAGGATTACGAGCAGTTTGAAGACTTGTATGAGAATCAACCTGAACAATTGAGAACTAAGGCATTGCGAACACGTGTAACACAAAACAACTCACACAGTATTGCACATATGTGGTTGGCATTCATTCCCATCATCTTGGTACCTTTGCTGCACGTCCGCATTGGCATTACCCGATCTATACTTGATATGGTGTTTGACTTTTGTTTAAAGATTGAGCAGTTATACGACGGAGATAATCCAAAGACTGAACAGAGTGCCCGTCTTGAGTTGAATAAACTGATTGCTTTTAACACTTGGCTTGATCAACACAACACTGATATTGATGGATTGATCCAGGAGGAGGATGAGCAAATGAAGGCCATGATGATGCGCTTGTCACGTATTCAAGATATTCTTGATAACCCTCGTTATGGTGAGGCAACCAAAGCAACATATCAGGCAAAGTTAGCTGAGGCGGAAGCTGACATGAAGGAGCTCGAAGAGCAGCAAATGAGTGACGATGAGATCGACCTTGCGGTACAGCTGTCTGAACTGAAGCCAATAGTGGAAAACAATATTGTCCACCTCCGTCAGATTCTTGCCAAACATGGGAAGATCTCGAAGTCTATCATCGTCCAAGTGCTCAAAAAGAACGGAGTCGACATTCAAGTTTACTTCAGTGGGGTCATTAACGGACCAGATTGCTTTCAGTTAGCAAAGAAGGCTCAAGCAATTATGGAGGGAATCACAAAAGCCATGTTAGAAGAGTTTGGTGATGATGCTCGTCTCAATACAGCTATGGTCAAATTCAACACTCAAATGCAAGCAATTCTCTTACCTTGGTATGATATCAAGCGATTCATGACTGCTACCGGTCGTCATTCACAGCAGGCAATGAGCACATTTGAGGCTGACATTACAAGGATGAAAACTGCCATTCTCGATCTAGTTGTTGAGTCACCACCATTGGAAGGAGACGAGAATCCAATCCGACTTCCCACCACTCTAAAGTGTCATGATCTGTTTGATTTCAATGATAATGGAGAATCCCCTTCACACATCGTTGAACAGGTTCGACAATTCGAATGCACAGGTAACTTAGACGAGCAGAACATCGAGATGACACATGCCGTATATAACCAGCTCCAGCGTAACTTTGGCAATATCCGTGGAAGGCAACAGTCCAAGATGTGTTTCCGAGAGATCCATTTACGCAACAGACGGGTGGTGAGGGAGGCAATTGAGAAAATGAAGGCTGCCACAAGCCGAGAGCCGAGGTCTGGTCAAAGGACTGCACCCCAAGTAGTAGCGGACGACCGAGAGGATGAAACAGATATTGTTGATTTGCCATTTGATGATCTTGAATCGCTTCCGTCTAATTTGCAAGAGCATGAGCTTGACATAAATGAAAACGCTGCACTTCGAGGTCCAACCAATACTCAACATGATGATTATGATTCCTTGTCAGAAGAGAGCAAGAAGTTACTCCTTGGGATGCATACCAAGATTGTTGCCTGTCCTTGTTGTCAAATGAGATTTGTCGGCACGGGTGCTTGCCGTATCCATTGTTACGATGCTCATGATCTTTCCAAGGTAGTATTTGATGGTGAATCAGTAACCACAGTCACAACAGTTAGGTGAGGTTGTGATGCAGTTTATGTATTAGTGGATGAAAATGTTGTGTTTTATATGTATGAAGAGAAGTATATAGTATTGTTGTTGACGGACTTAATAGTTGATAAATGTAAAGTGAATGTGGTTATGCGTACGTAATCTGAAAGACTGTTGTTACGTTTTGTTCTTCTCTTCCCAATTAATTAAATGTAAAATCTCAAATTCCAAGTCGGTAGATAGGGCAGGTGGCTTACGACCCATTCAACATCAAATAACTTCCAACAACTATCTCCAAACTGTATTAACTAATCAAATATATCATTGGCCGTGTAATTATCCCATCTAATCCATTGATTATCCATTTATTATCACTTTAACATAACATTTACCAACCAATTGGACGGTATCCTCATCTAATTATAGCAAATGACTTGATATGGTATAAAAATACTCCTCCTACTCGTCCCATATCCTCCAATATCGATATATAGACGTAATACAATCAATAGATAAGCTGTGGAGGGTAATACAATGGTTAGAT
>Ga0075439_11103_pt1 | contig 18180 bp, 13 predicted proteins | sample MintriSingleCell_FD_74264 | JGI IMG/M metagenome (GOLD analysis project Ga0075439, IMG submission 74264) | Marine eukaryotic communities from Monterey Bay, USA to study complex ecological interactions - Minidiscus trioculatus JGI Plate_4_G5... | ecosystem: Environmental > Aquatic > Marine >... | reverse complement strand
TGACAGCTGTTGAGATGCCAAGTTCCTTTATATCTATATCTCAGAGATATATGATCAATATAAATCCAATACCTCCTACAATAAACACTGTTATGTACTTAAATTAATTGTCATTGGTTAACAGAACGATAGTAACTTCCAAGCATGCCGCGGCACTTGCGATATGATTCTTGAATTCTGACCATCTTTTAACTAAGGCCGGTTCAAGATAAATCAACCAGTGCAAAGTAAACAAATCGTGAACCGACCTTGGGCTTGGACAGGTAAAATTGGAAAACAAAAAGGCAATGGAAAAATGGACAAACAGATGGCATGCCTCTACTATAAGCGTTTATATATAGCCAAAGCAACCCAATAAAGGGATATATTATGGTGTACTGTAAGGAGAGATCAGAGTAGTTGTTGCGGTAGTGGGGATATTAAATTTGGACGAACACATCATATGCACATCTTATGCACACATCTTATCGCTACAAATCTTCAGAAGATATCTTTTATCTTCATCCTCAGAGTGATAGATATTTGCAATAGAATATAGCCCAACCATCTGGATATAAAGTGCCATGTCGTACACGAGGGGCGGTACATCATACTTTGAAGTGCCTATAGAAGGAGAAGAAAATGCATCACAGAGCACTCCAGGTGATTCTCAATCATTGGGTAGTAGACGAATGGCAAGATCGGGTAGCTTTGGCAAACTGCGAAACTCACTCAATTGGTTGGGCGAGCAAGCACAAACTCAATTCCTGGATCTAAATCTGGAAGCACATGCTAATAATAACATTCATAGTAATGGTGGAATAGCTTCCGATGGTAACAGTCCTCTATGGCAAAAGATAAAAGATGGAAGTAGTGATCAATCATTACCATCAATACCAAAGATGATACGGCCATCATCCAATTTATCACAATACAAGTTTGGATCAATCAATACATACAATTCCTATAACTCTGTGGATCAATTGTCATCTATTGATAAATGCAAAACAATTCGATTTCAAGTAATTGTATGGAGTATATCATCACCAGATGTGAAGAATAATACAGTGAGTATGAAGTTTAGAGTCACATTGTTTTGGGAAGACGAACCAAAGGATAAAGAGTTGAAAGATGCTTTTGCCTTGTTTGATACCGACGATAGCGGTACTATATCCAAGTCTGAAATAAAACAGTTGATGAAGAAGATGGGTAAAACACTATCAGATTCAGAGCTTAATGCTATGATGACTGAAGCAGATACAGATGGAAACAAGGAGATAGATTTCAATGAGTTTAAATGTATAATGGAAGGTGGAAAGCATAAAAAGGCAAAGGCTCAATCCATGTGGGTCATGGCCGGCAGAAGAGCGGCTTATAAAAGAAAGATTGCTGAAGCTTCAACTGATATGATAGATGTCCCTCCGATATCCATACTCAACGCTGACTCTTTCGAGGTTATCGGACAGCCGGAGATTCAACTGTTACAAGAAGATCGTCATCTAATGCGATTTAGTTGTATGTATAGAGCACAACTGCAGCAAGATGATATGACAGTATATAATTTCCCTCATGACAAGCACAATCTTACCCTGAAGCTTGGTATATTATCACAGCGACAAAGGGGTGGGAGATGGGATTCTAGAAAGTACAAACTAGCTTTGGCTGATGAGAGTGATACTAAAGGATCAATCCGTATACCATATGGTTTAGTTGTTGATAATATGAAGATCCCAGGGTTTGAGACTGACAGCTTTAGTGGGCTAGATTTCAGTTTAAGTGAGCTTCAGCATGGCTCGATGTCTGCGTTGCAATCACAAGGGAGAGATAAGGACTTCTATTTGAAAGTGAAGCTTAGAGTGAAGCGAGAATCTGGTAAGTAAGAAGTTTGTCTGTCCCTACTGCTTGATTGTGACTTTATATGATACTAATATATCTTGTTTGTTGCTCTAGGATATTATGACAAGAATATTATGCCATTGCTATCTGTTCTAAACCTTGTGAGTATAAGTATACTCACACTAGATGGTGATCACTACTTTCAGCGTGGCCTGTTATCACTCAACATTGCGTTCGTAGAGATTGGTTTGCGGATGCAACTTGATAATCATCTACCTTCAGTTGGGTATCAGATCAAGATGCAACGGATTCTAAACTTCTACTTCTACTCTATACTAAGTATTGTGTTGGAGAGTAGTTTGATAAAGTTCTTTATTGAAAATGGCGATGTGTCTGTTGCGTTCACACGAAAAGTTGATTTCATTTGGGCGACTCTATTGTTAGCCAACCAGGCCTATCTCTCTTTGGTTTATGCTGACTTGAATCACTTTAATCAGTCTGATGGACTCTCATTGGGTAGTGGGTAGTAATGTAGAAGAAAATATGTTTGGTCATCTATTAAGGATTAGATTATATCTACTACTGTCTATGATCTTTACTGCTTCTTGTACAAGCTCATCAGTCGGTAGTCGACGCTTAGTCAACTCACTGTCAGGCAATAATCTAGACAGTATGTTTGCTTCCAGTTCATGACTAATAATGTCTTTGTCTATATCAAGGTCAGTAAGCAAGTCTCCGACTATATCTTCTTGAAGTTTTGATATGCTTTGTTTGGTTGTACTCGATTTGGATGACTTTAACTTTGATGATAACCTTTCAATAAGTTTATCAGAATCAAACTCTTCCTCCAGCTTGATATTTCCTCTTCTTTGCTCTTTTAATATATACGACTTGAATTCCTTGTATGTGGAATCATCAACTACAAAATCAGATTTATGCTTGGAACTGTAGTCTGTTGCAAAATCAAAGTAGGCGCCTGAAGATGACAACAAGTCACTGAGCACAGAAGTCTCGGGTGTAACTTTCTCGTCAACTTGTATACCGCTCCGATTCTTTATCAATCTACCGTTCTTACTACGAAACTCCTTGCTTTCATTCTTTTGAAAGCTCTTGGGCTTGGGTTGTACACATCGACCACTTGGAGTTTGAAATTCAGCATAAGTTAGCTTCATAGCACCGCCTCCAGAAGGTAATCTAATCTCGCGTTGTCCTATACCTTTCCCGTACGTCGTCTTGTCAGTTCCTATTATCACTGCTTTATCGTAGTCTTGTAATGCCCCAGCGAGGAACTCGGACGCCGAAGCAGTCTTCTTATTGACAAGTATCACAATGTTGGTCTTGTCTGTATAAATGATTTGCTTTCCACCAACATCAAGGATGTCACTATTCCCTTGATGACTGATGATGAAGTCCTTTTCGCTCTTATATCCATACTGTGTAACATCTAATTTGCCACTGTAATACGATTGATCGGGATATAGACCATCCTTCCCTTTTGAAGAACTAGACGAGCCGAGGTATGTGTCTTCGGGAAGGAAGAAAGATGCAATTTGCACTGCTGGTAATAACTCGCCGCCTGTGTTATCTCGTAAGTCTAGTATAATACCCTTCATATTCTTGTTATCGGATTGCATCGAGTCGATTGCTTCTTTTACTTTGACACCAGAATTCAGTCCAAATCGATGCAACTTGATGTAACCAATGTCTCGATGACTATCTATTGTGCCGTAATATGGAATATCTGGAAATCCAACTTGCTTCCTTTCAACATCTATTGTTTGTATTTTGTTGACGCCTGGGCGTTTGATTGTGAGTTTGACACTAGTACCTACATCACCTTGTAGCTTTTCTCTCACTTTCTCTAATGAATACTCATCTCCTACTATAGACTCGTTATCTACCTCTATGATTTCATCACCAACACGCAGTCCGGCGTCGTAGGCAGCTCCTTCTAATGATACCAATACACGATATCCCTCTTTATTCTGTGATTGAGAGTGTAATTTATTGGGAAGCTTTACAGAAGTAGGAATGCGAGATAGTAGTGATGATACTGATTTCCCATCAAGTGTGTCCGCCGGAGCAATGCCTGGCTTCATTACAAAAGCACCAATTCCAACTGATTGTTGACGTTTCATGATATCTTTTGGAGATACATATTCTGTATATGGATCTAGTGTACTCAGTACACCGCGAGTGGTAGTTTCAAACAAAGTTTCTGTATCAACCGGATCAACATAAGTTTCATCCAACTCTTGAAGAATCAGTCGATACAAATCTACTGCTTGCTTCTTTCCTATCACACTTGTACCTTTATCTTTCTTGAAACTACTGACACTACTACTAGATCGTCCTATTTGATATATAGTCTGATCACCATTTTCCAATGAATAACGAAATAGTAATATGGAAGCTAATATGACACTTAACGATCCAGCACATATTGATATAAATGCTGTGCGTATGGTAGGAAGATAACAAGCCAACCGATCTTGAAGAGATGTATCTTTGGTTTCTTTACCATCATTAACTACATCAGACTCTGATAAATGCAATGTAAATGGTTTGTTTAATGCTGATGTATGATGACAAATTGTATGCTGTGACACATGATGTGATGGGTTTATGATAAAACAATTGCAACTCAGTGCATGATAATATATTCCAATAATGAGTATTACTTTATAGTTCGGCCGCCTTATATTCTTCATGCTATAATCTTCTCCTATTCATATCCAATAATAAATAATAACCACAATCCTACCTAACAACTACATTTATTTACTTACAACACAAAACAAAAATCGTACTTCGTAATCATTTCGTACCATTTATGATGCATAGTACAAATACAAATATCGCGATTGTTGTTGATGGATGAGAGTTAATCGATAGGCGTTGGCGCATAGGGGGGCCGGGGGGTGCCCCCCGGAAAGTCATCTTCCAAGTAGCCTTCAAATGGGTATTTCGTACACAATACGGGTACTTTACGGGTACAAATGACGTATATATGGGTACACATGTCCATATTTGTATCCAAATTGTGCCCCCCGAACTCACGGGGGGATTTATGGGGGCTATGCCCCCGGAATCAACAACTCCCCCCTATGCGCCAACGCCTATTGATCGACTGTAGAATGATATCTGGAGTATATATGCAACTATATTTGTCGGTAGTGATTGCATATACTATATTGCAACAAAGGGTGGAAGGATTTTATGTGCCTGGTCTCGCTCATCGGCGTCATTTTTCAAGATGTATCAGTACACATCAAACTCGATACATAAGATGTGAACAATTGATATTGTATTCAATATCAAAGGAACAAGAACAGATATGGAAGCTTCCAAGACTATATATTGGTCCACAAGATGATATACAACAAAGTATTAATCTGGCAGCCGGTTCTCGGGTACCGCTAACATCTGATCAATCACATTATCTCGCCAATGTTATGCGCATATTTAAGAAGAGAAAAGGCAATAGAAGAAAACAAAATATAGATGATACGAATGATATATCAACATCAAGTAGAGATTGTATAAGAATATTCAATGGAAATGACGGGGAATGGCTAGCAAGAGTTTATGTATCATCACAAAGTGACTCTAATATAAGAGGTAAGAAATCAGCTCGATCTAGAAAGCAGAAAGAAGATGCTTCACTTATAGCTGAATGTATCCTTCAACTAAGAACACAAGATTATAAGAAAGATGATAGACCATGGATCATGTTTGTTCCGCTCAAAAATCAACAACGTTTAAAGAATATGATTGAGAAGTGTGTTGAGATGGGAGTTGGACAGTTTGTGGCAGTGTCGTCAGATCGTATGGAAGGGGGTGCTGCAAAGAGTATGCGGTTTGACAAGCTAGAATTGCAAGCAGTTGAAGCTTCTGAACAGTGTGAACGATTGGATGTTCCTCTTATAAGTACAAACTCCGAGGATGATTCATTAAAAGATGTTAGAGATATAGTAAGTCAATGGGGCGATGATATGGAAGACCAAAGCAAGAATAGAACACTCCTAATCTGCAGAGAAAGAGGATCTAGTGAAGATGTAGATGGTTATAGACCGAAAGTGTTACCTGTACTGCAAGCACTGAAAACCAATAGATACACATCATTCTTGATAGGACCAGAAGGTGGATGGACAAAGGAGGAAGAGGCCGTGTTTGATGAAGTTTGCTCCAAGTATATTGGTATGAAGAATGCTCCTGTACAGTGTGTTTCACTTGGTTCAAATGTGCTTAGGGCTGAAACCGCGTCTATGCTGGCTATTGGAGCTTGGTCTCTGATGAATGATTCCCTAATATAACTGCTTTATATTTCAATTCTTTATAATTGATACTTCATTTTTAATTTCACATTATTCCGGAATTAAGCATTTCCAATTCACATTGATACCAATTCATCCATATTTCGTCAAGTATATTGTTTCGATAGCAAACATAAGATAGCAATTAGAACTCAGTATCTTGTATTGATTCAGTACTGTCTTGCACTACCTCCTTTACTGCAGATATAGCCGCATCGCTTATGAATTTACCGAGTGATATTTCTTCCTCTTCATGAAACATGGTGAAAACTGTAATCCAAACTAACAAACACAACGCGAGAGCGTTAGATACACCAATGGAATTTAATGATTGATTGTATGAATCAGTATCTGCTTCTAGAAAATTCTTTAGCCATATTATTGGTACTGGGTATAAGGAAGTGTCGCATGTAAAGTTAGAGAATGCATTTAATACTGACATATCACGACATATAAACGTACCAAACACTATGACATTTATTCCATAAAGAACTCCCTTCAGGCCGTTTGTTTCATTTCTAAGACCAAGAGACAATCCAAAAGCTGCACCGAGTAGAAACCGTACTGAATACATCCATCATACAACATAATGAGAAAGGTTGAGTATGCAATGAGTAATGTGTGAAAATAAATGGTTATGTGTGTTGAAGTACCCAACTCAGTGCTGCCACTCACCCCAAACGGTTATCTCAGGTAGATTGGGAACAGTAGTAGCATTAGGTTTTGAATTAAATGAAAGTCTTCCCATTCTATATTGCCTCCACCAACCTTCAATATTACCCCACAGAATGCAGCACCAGAAAAATTATGAGAGTGTCAGTTCTTTTTTGGTATCCTACTCTACCCCTCAGCCCTCAGCTAGCCAGCTTGCATTCCGCTTCTTCCATCAATATAGGTAGATGATACATTGCATATAAGTATCAAAAATGTTATCTAGCTTATTGAATTATCTACTAATTGGCTAGTGCAGAGGACAGCCTGATATCAATAGCAAGGTCGGAAAATGTACAAGATTTAAGAGAATTACTCATCATCAAAGTTGCTCATGAGATGATCATAGGCACTCTGAATAGCCTTAAAGCGGTTTTCGCCGTCCTTACGAGACATGCCATGACCACTGTCACTCTTCCATTTGTCAGGGTGGTATTGAAGAGCCATCTTGCGGTAGGCCAGCTTGATGGTACGTTCATCAGCATTGGATGGAACCCCTGAAAGTAATAGAAGCACAATCAAACAAAGAAGATTAGAATTGAGACTGATAAAATACCACTCAAACACCACTCCACAAACATATTATTACTTACCAAGTACTTTGGCCTGCTTCCTGTTCTCTTCCAGCTTCTCTTCTCGAAGTTGTTCTTCCCACCTGTCATCAAACTCTTCCTCGTAAGAGTCCTCTTCAGAATCGTAATCATCTTGGTCAAAACGAACACGGAATGGCATGCCCCCAATATTGAAGAAGAAGTTACCTCCTTTCTGTGAGAACTTGTCTCCGAAACGACACCTTGGGCATTGACACTCTTCAGAGTCATCGTCGTAATCATTGAAAATGTTTCTGCCATTCTCACGACGTTCCCTAGCCCATTCTTTCTTCATTTTCTCGTATTCTTCCTTATCCTTCTTCATCTTTTCCTTACGCCTCTCCCATGCTGCATTCTCTTTGGCTTTTCTAGCTGCTCGACGTTTACGATCTTCCTCCTCGCGTTTCCTCTCGGCCTCCTCCTCAAGTCTTTGTCGACGTTCATCTTCATCCCTAGACTTGCAGAAGTCTTCTAGACCTTGCTTCATGGACTCTGATGAGCCAAGGGCATTAACATGAGACTTGTGTAATGTGAAGTGAAGTTCAAGAGTAACGCCACCGTAACTCATGAAATCAGAAGCATCAACATCATAGCTAGTAGCAGACGTTGACTTCTTCTCCGCCTTGGATTGACGAGATGTTGCCAATTCATCAAGAATCTCAGGGGGCAGGAGCTGAATATCACTCTCTGGAGTTTTCTTGGTATCAAGGCCGACACTAAACTTTTCCTTCTCCTTATCCCAGTATCGAAGAGCACCCTGACGTCCATTCATATCCTTATTTTCTGACCCTGCCACAACTACACGACATTTCTGACCACCAAAGATGACGTTATATGCATCTCTGCACTCTTTGGCAATTACTTCGGCTGCATGAGGATCGGATAGTACACGCTCATTAGTAAGGCCCATAGCCTTATCCTTGCTCTTCCGAAGGAACTCGGCAACTAACAACCGTTGAATTAAATCAATATAGTCATTCTCCTTCTCAATACGTTCTGACCAATGCTTTGTACGATTCTCCCTCTCTTCTTGGTTCTGTTTCAGCCATCTGTCAAACTTTTTGTCTTTCTTACTCTTCTTCCGTTCCTTAGCGGCGGCGGCTTGTTTACGTGCCTCCTCGAGGAGACGTGCCATCTTCTCTTTCTCCTCTTTCTCTTGCTTGGCTAAATCAACAGCATCATGTACGGGAAGCTGTAGCATTTCGGGAGACTCTTCTCTTTTGACGATTGGTTCACTTTTAAATGATACAGTGGAAGACTTGGGTTTGGATTTGTTGACAGGCTTCTTCTCGGGGGGTTGCTTCGCCTCATTACTCTTCTTGGTTACCGTCTTTGATGCGGTGGAGGAAGTAGTATCAGTGCCTACCGTCTCCCATGAGCCACCATTCTTGAGTGGAGGCGGCTGATTTGATGACGACGATGTTGGTTTGACAGTCTTTTTCTTCGTGCCTTTACCATTTGCCTCTGCAATACGTAATGTCGACTCAGCCATGGTAATAGCACCAACTAGCAGCTCGTTAAGATCGAGCAATGCAACTAGATTCGTTTCACCATCGTCATGCCCACCTTCCATGGCCTTGCCTAATGCAAGCTTAACAATAACTTGTTTCGAACGGCATGTCTCGAGTAATGCACAAAGTGCCTCGTGATTAGTACCACCACCCGACTGAGCTTCCAACCGTAACTCAAGTGCGGCTCGACGTGATTGTGTCATTTCATCTTCAGAAATGAGATTACTCTCGGGTAGTAACGACTTCTTGTTGCTATTATTAGTAACAACAGAAGGGGACCTACTAGACGAATCAATACAATCATGAAATTCTTCAACCTCGGGGGTAGGCGGCGGCGCATTATGAAAGAAATGCTGCTGTCCGGGCACATACGTACTTCTTGCGGATTCGGGATATACTTCACGAACTAGAGGGGCAGGAAAAGCTTCACCATTTCCACCACTACCAACACCAGCAGTTGCATTCATACCAACTCTTTCTCTAACCAAAGCAGCCTGTGCTCGCAACTCAGCAGTTCGTGCCGCATGTGCTGGATGACTAATGACCGGTTCATTAATCTGTCGTTGCTGTTCTGGGGGAGCAGCATGATTAACATTCACTTGTTGCTGTTGCTGCTGCTGCTGAACAGTCCCCGACGTTGCATGTGTATATTGAGCACGGAATGGATCATCATCAATTATATCATTCATAACAGTAGATGACGGCTGCTGCTGCTGCTGCTGATGTTGATATTGATTGTTCTGTTGTTGACTTGATGTTCCCGACGCCGCAGATGTAGGACTAATCCCCAATAATTCAAATATAAAATCACTATCTGTATTATTCTGGGGCGGAGGACGCTGCTGTTGATGCTGATTACGACGTTGCTGTTCCCCTCCTGACATCATTGAATGATGCTGCTGCTGTTGCTGCTGCTGTTGATGATGACCATTACTCATTCCCACCCCCGCATTATTCATTGCAGGAGGTCGAGAGAATGCCGAATCCCCTGACGTACTGTGAAAAGCGCTTGTACTTAAATTGTACAATGGTGCCCTTTCATTATTATTATTGCCATATCCATTATTATCTGAATATCCAGGAGGAATATTATTATTAGATGGAGGTGGTGCCGAATGTACCCCATTATTATTTTGTTGATTCTGACCATCCCCGCCCCACATGTTGGTAAACAAATTAAACATTGACTCGGATGTTTGTTGTTGTTGTACGGACGGTGAAGCTTGGGGTGGAGGTGGAGACGTTACCTTAGATGATTCCTCGGGATATGGGAAAATAATCCCTTGATCATAATTATTATTATCATTATTATAACCACCACCATTAATATTATTATTCATAGACATACCAGGTGGGGGTAATGGCTGCTGATTGTTCAAAAGAGCAGCCTGCTGCTGAATCTCCCGAGCAGTACGTGGCGATGGGGGTAAGATTGGATGAGGTGGCTGATTTGACTGCTGTTGCTGCTGCTGATTATTAACATTGGCAATCATTTGTGACAATACTGAACTCATTGACTTTGGTGGTTCACCCACTTCATGATTATGATGATCCAAAGACGAAGAATTATTATTATTACTCTGCTCGGCCCTTAATTGCTTAGGCGTCAAAACAGCGGGAGGGTCAAATACTTGACCGGGATGTAAGAATGAACATTTCTTATTACGACAACCGGAACCCCATCGACATTTCTTTTTAGTTGTGGCGAGTAATTTACGTGATGGTGATGTTGGTGTATTATTTTTGGATCCTCCGCCATTAATTACTGAGGATGGTGATGTTTTATTACTGCTATTATTGTTGGCAACTAAAGCCGAGGGCGAGGATTTAGTTGGTGGTGAAGGAGTGGCAGAAACTGCCTTCTCCTTCTCACTCTTCATTAACATGTTAGCGAATGAATTACTTGGCGATGTCTTTGTTGACTTGGCCTTTGGAGGCGGTGGCGGTGGTGGAGGAGGTGGAGCCTTGGTACACTGTGCCTTGGGCGAGTCCACCAACAACACTTTAGCTGCACTCTTGGGATCTTTCACAGCAGGATGATGAAAGAATGGACATTTAGTATTCCGACATTCCATACCATACCTACATTGTATCTTGGATTTATCCTTCTTTTCCTTCTTACTTGGCTTATTACTTGTGGAATTGGTATTTGCATTGGCGGCTTCAGCGGCAGCAGCCTCCTTCTCCCTCTCCTTCTTCTTAGCCTTACGTTTCTTCTTTAAATTGGAATATGGTTCATCATCGGGATCTCCCGGCTTGGGATGGTAAAATTCACATCCCTTATCAATATTACGACATTCAGAGCCATATCGACAACGACGGGGTTTTGTTGATTTGGTTGATGTTGTTGTATCATCGTCTGCGACCTTGCTTTGTGGTGCTACTTTTTGTTTAGTAACTGGTAAGAACCCATCCATGGTTGCCGTGGCCATGATTTTATTTATTACGTGTGTGTGTGCCCTATATATCCACTTAAGATGTGGATATTATTTGGCAATATTTTTTTTTAGTAGTAGTACTTCTATATGATATGAATGGTATGAAAGAGGAAGGTATATAACATAACATACATATAATGTTAGCGCAAGACAAAGAAGAGGCAACTCATAAAAAAATATGTGCACAAAGTTTTTACTGCAATGTATCTAAAGCGTCGCGAAATTAAAAACCCAGCGCCGCACTCACCTTGATATTTATCTCATTCTTCTCTCTCCTAACAGCCAGTATCAATAGGATATTGGCAGCAGAGATTAGTGGTACGCCGTCTGTCACCTCTTTATTTCTGAGGCGTACTGAGAAGGAAGTTATAGGATACCGAAGGATACCATCAATTATTATGAGAGTATGACATGTGTTGATGTTTAGGTAGGCGGCATTGCCGGCATGGTAGAAGATAAGCATACTTATGATGATATGATCATCTTTTCAGCAGGAATGGTTAAACACTTCATATTTGGTTATGGTTCGCTTATTTGCCCTAAGTCTCGGTGAGTTGGGTTTGCTTAATACTTTAGAGAGTTGAAAAACTTGTTTGTCGTACATACACTGCTAAACATTCAAAACATATTATTATACTCACCATTATACCATTGTAGACATATAACTGCTCCATCATTACATGATACTATTGCAGAGCCTGTAATTATCAATAATATCGAGAGAGTATGGTCAGCTCGAGTACATAAACCCCATGTACCTGTAAAGAAGCAAAATAAGAAGGATGCATCAAGTGGAGATAGAGATCACATCTTGGGATGGACACCCATGGGTGTACGATTTCGAAAAGGAACGAAATGTAATGGCGTGTTGATATGTGTCGATGAGGATGAGTTGGCTCGATTTGATATAAGAGAAGCTGGGTATACTCGAAAGAAGATTGATATATCTAATATACATCCACATATTGACTCGGATGTATTGGTGAATGAATCGCTAAGTTTTTGGCCAACAGCAGATCATGATGCTCAAAGAGAAGAACTTGCTTTGAAGAATGTTAAATGCTGCGATTGTAGATTGGTGTTTGAAAAGGCAGCTGAGATGCGTCGACAACAATCGAATTGTAGTACATCAAATGATGAATGCAGTGGTTTTGTGGTAGGAGATGGGGATGTTGCCGTGTGGGTATATGAGCAAAATGAAAACTTACCAGCTCAGAGATCATTTCCTATTACACAAAGCTACCTCGATATTATCATTAGAGGATGCATGTCAATATCACTAGATTTTGCGAGAAGATTCCTTGAGACTACTCACGGTTTTTGGTATGACAACGACAAGTCTGAAGAGAAAGATATAAAAGCAAATGGTTCTGGCAACAGTGGAGATCAAATCAGTAATATTAACAGTCACCATACTTGGGTCGATGACAGGAGTGATCCAATGTATGTACGAGCTGACCGTGAATATTCCAATGAGAATGGTGAACATATTGATAAACTCTTAGAAGAGCATCATCAATATGCATTGAAAAAGCGAGTAGTATCAAATGTTAGCAACAGCAAGTGAATAACTGCAATATAATTCAGTAACCAAACTATATCCTAGTAGAAACTTATAACTACCTAGTCTCTGTATCCGGACCATCAATATCTACCTCTTCTCCGTCAATATCCTCATCAAATGCCTCTCCATCTATTTCTTCTCCATCGAGGTCATCAATCGCCTCTCCGTCTATATCCTCGTCGATAGCTTCACCATCAACGTCGGCATCAACATTATCATTTGTTGCAGAGGTCCAAGTACCCCTCGGAGTTGTAGATACGGGTGCTTCTTTATCATCGACAGGTGCAAGGCCTTCTTTATTGTCGGAATCTGGAGGCGTCTCCTCTTCCTGATCATTCAAAGTTTGTTCTTCCTCATTATTGACTTTACCGGTGACTGAAATCTCCCGTCCTTCAAACTTGCACTCAAGTGTGTCGATGAAATCTGAATCAAACACTGACCAGTTTGTCCACGCCGACAATACCGAGCTAACCGCCTTCCTCAGCTTGTTCTTTGTCATACGACCGCATTCATATTTACCAAGACATTCGAATACCTCAGGTGACATGGCTTCAATGGCAGATCTGTATTGAAAAGCGTTACGCACTCCGGGTTGTTGAGAATTGAATAAGATATCAGACATGAGGAACAACCGTGCAATTCTAGTCTCGAGGGAGACTCCATTCTCCAGCAAAGCCTCCTTTAACAAACCAGCTATTTCTCTTGCAGCACCACTTTTATCAAAACAGAATGCCATGGCTTCGCAGATACTCTCTTGTGATGCACACAACTTTTCTCGTAGTAGCTCATGGAATACTTCTCTCTCCCACTCATTCAATCTTACTATATCGGTTGACCGTCTCAGTTGTGCTCCAGTCTTAATACAGTCTTGTGATTTGTTATCTGCTCCATGTTTTCTTCGTTCCTCTTGAGCAGCCAATCTATGCTTTTCTCGTCGCTTCTCGGACTCTTCTTCCTTTTGTGCTGCTTGAGTATTGAGTGGTGGTGGAATCCAGTATCGACCATGCGGTTGAAACATAACAAAGGGTTCTGTCTTCCATGAATTAAATCCATCTCCTTGAGCAAATGCATATACACGCCACCTATAAAAGATGTGCTCTTCAAAGCGCTCATTATTCTCAACACTGGTACCACTTGAATTTGTATCCTCTTCATAAGGTGTTAGGAAACGAAAGTCTGAATTGAATGATTGTGTTTCAATGAGTTTTTGTTCCATGATTGATCCATCTTTGGCCACAAATGATGCAACAGTAGAGATGAACTGCATCCGACGAGCATTAGATGGTGCTTTTACCACAATTGCTTCTACTGAATGTTGCACAGGATCGTATATTGGTTGATGGGATTGTTGTTTAATCTTTGGTATTGCTGAATTGGAAGGATGTATATTTGAAGATGCTGCCGACTCTGGATGATGTGAGCTTTTAATTTGATCAGTAGACTCTGGAAATGATTGTGACGGTGGATGACGATCGACGTCTTCGGTTGATATTCCTGTTTCTACTGAAAGACTAGCACTTGTTGGTTTCTTCGCTTCATGGTTTTCTTTTGGCCGCTTTCTAAAGTTGAGTGGTACGCCACCAGTACCCCTCTTAACGGTCTTCTTAACATTCTTACCCCAACCAATGTTCATATGACGGTTTGTACCAAGAGGATCAGCATCAGCAAGTGATTCCATTGCATCTTCGGCATCCTTTCTATGCATAAAGCACACAAATCCTGTATTCCTGTTGCGTGCCCTTTCTTCAGCTGTCCGGGGCCACATAATCTTTACAGAATAGAGGTCACCTGGGTCCATATTTGATATAAAAATGTCTCAAGTATTTGTTAGCATTGTCCTCAAACAAGGCCACAATCATATATCATATAATCCTTGTGTGCATAAGGTCATATAATTATATTATATGATACATATAAATTCAAATTAAATATAACGCTCACCATACTGCCTAAAACAATCGGTCAATTCCTCTTCAGTAGTCATAGGATCTAAATTACCAACAAATAGGTTTGAAGTTAAATGTTCCATGCCTGGCTCAACATAACTTCCTTTCTTATCAGGTGCGAACCTATTACTACTTCCTGGATAGAACTCATCATTCTCAACAGTACCCTGGATAAAAATAGGAGCAATAAAGATATATGAGTATTACGTTATATCATGATGTGTTTAATACATATTACATTAACAGATAATATGCACAGGATTTTTGTGTATATAGAATTATTTAAGCAATAAACAATGAGCATATTCGTATTAATGATATGCACTAAATACAAATAATATTATGCACACATGATATGTACTTACGTAGTAATCATCTCGCATCGATGATTGGTCAGATGGTTTTGTAGTTTGCAATTCTTGTAATAGAGAATCCATCTTAGCCTGTCGGGCAGCATTAATATGATGATGCCGTTTGTTAGAGGATGTTTCTGTAGTAGATGTAGTGGTAGTGGTAGATGATGTGTTTTTGTTATCTTTTGTAGTAGTATCTAAGCGTGGTTTCTTCTTGGACATTGCAGTGCTTTTGTCGTCACTGTCAGATGAGCTATCACCGCCAAAGCCCTTAAGGGGCCTACCTCGTCTTACTACCATATTAGATTAGGTGAGCATATTATGGTATCAATATTATTATCAATGGAATGTGTTGCATAGTTGCATTTGCGTTTAATGTCCTATCTAGATATTACGTTCTATCGCCAAAAGTCATACTGCATCAGAAGAGATAATTGCAGAGGTTTTAAGTATGATCATTCATCAGAACTATGCTGAAGAATGTAGTTGGAATAATCTCTGGTGGCGCTAGTGGCCTTGGAGGAGCCACGGCATCATATCTCGTTCGTCATGGAGCTCGAGTAGTTGTGGCAGATTTGCCAGCGGCGGAAGAGAGCTTCCAAAAATTAGATATATTTACGAATGCAAAATCAAGTGATGTTGATGTCTATGGTTCTTTAAAGTTTGCCAAAACAGATGTTACAAGTGAAGAAGATGTATCGTTTGCTTTAGATATAGCAGAGAATGAATTTGGAGAGCAAGGTGAGTGAATATATCATCAGAAAATGCTCTATTTTTTTCTATATTTCTCGGATATGTGCATCTTATGCACATCTTACCGATGCTACAAAACAGTGAATGTTGCAATCAACTGCGCGGGCATTGCAACAGCAAGGAAGACATTGTCTCAAAAAGAAAATGAAGATGGCACAACTACAAAAAGATTACATTCTTTAGAGGAGTTTACAAAGACAATCACCGTTAATACAATTGGATCCTTCAATGTTTCTCGATTAGCATCAGAACGAATGGCTAGTCGGTCTGAGGATGACAATGGATTGAGAGGATGTATTATCAATACTGCAAGTGTATCCGCATTTGATGGACAAGTGGGGTGAGTATAGAATGTATACTTTTCCAAAAAAATACATACTCATCTAAAATGCATCTTCTCCAGGCAAGTAGCATATGCTGCATCGAAAGGAGGGGTGGTCGGTATGACTTTGCCCATGGCAAGAGATTTAGCTCCATTAGGCATCCGTGTGATGACTATAGCTCCTGGTCTTTTTATGACGCCTCTTCTGGCTAACTTGCCAGAGAAGGTTCATAAACAACTAGTGAACAATGTACCCTGGAAAGTCCGCCGCGATTAGTATTGTTTTGTTGTGTGAAGTTGTGTGTTTATTGTGAAGTCTCGGTGATCTAACAAAAGTTGTTGCCATCTCTCAAATTTCATAAACTGTGAAATGCGCATCTTTTTGAAGTCCAAATAGATTAGGTGATGCAATCGAATATGCTCAATTAGTAGGAAGTATAATACAAAATCCATACTTGAATGGGGAGACAATCAGGTTGGACGGCGCTTTGAGAATGCCACCATAACTGTAACATATACTTGCAAGTTTGCATTTTATTAGAATATGTGTAATTACAAAATGTTTACAATGTTTACTCTAAATCTACTTATATACAATGTAAACAACTCTATCCATAGTACCTTTTCTAGTCGTAGAATCCCGTCTTCTTTGATTGATCTTTCTTCTTGGGGGGGAATAACAACGCCTTTACAATTTTACTGGCCCAAAAAATTTGTAAAAATGTGAGTACTAATGACGCCAAGAGAAACACTATCAGTATAAACTTTGATGTTAATGCATCACTTGAGTATGTAAACATTGAACAAAGAGCAAAGAATGACCAATAATATGGCGTCCAAAGAATGACACGCACGCTCAAGAACGTTACTCCAAAGATCAATCTAACTGCACTGTATACATCTGGATAATCTTTAATCCATTGTTTGTTGTTTTTGAATGAATTCATCACTGATAGAGGTACCGAACTAATCTCAATCAAACCGTAGAAGTATGGTGTATAATAGCGAAACCCACAACGAACAAAGGCAGATACTGTGCAAACACATATAACTGCAACATGATGAATAATCATTGGCCTCGTCTCACCGACATATATTATACCGACGGTTAATGCCCATAATTGATACCCAATTTGACCAAGAGAAAATATCTTCAAATTTTCATATCCTATGATTTTGTCGATTGTAGATACATTATCCAATGGAAGGTTAAATTGATAGTATACACCCATACATCCAAGAAGTAGATTGACAATTAGATTGGTAATTTGATAAGATGCTTTCCAAGTAGCAGTTGTAATACTCTTCTGTCGTTGCCATAATTTCACAGCTTGTAGAAGTATTAAGTTCAGTATAGTAATACAAACCATTACATACATAATGGAATATAGTGAATCATAATTTTCATCAGAAGGAAGAAATCTAGAGGCCGTGTGGATCTCATTGAATGCGACCACATCATATGAAGGAATCAAGCTAGACAACATTATTATTAGTAATGTGTAATTGGTTGCCAAATTATGTGCCGTGCCGCTGAAACAATGAATAGTTGTGAAAGTTCCAAAAAAAAACTTCTTGGATGGAATCTTTCTTTCCCCCATCCTAGCCACATATGACGTCACATTGGGTGTTTGTGGTGTGTTATTCCAGTGTCCTTCACTCTGGCATTGTTGTATTCATCCATACGGATGATTTGAACCATTCACGAACATATGTCCACCTCCAACACACCTCGCTGTGCCACCACGTTCACATTGATGCGCCCAGAAAATCTCGACCTCGCCCCCACCCTAGCCACATATGACGTCAGATTGGGTGTTTGTGGTGTGTTATTCCAATGTCCTTCACTCTGGCATTGTTG
>Ga0075439_12355_pt1 | contig 18208 bp, 9 predicted proteins | sample MintriSingleCell_FD_74264 | JGI IMG/M metagenome (GOLD analysis project Ga0075439, IMG submission 74264) | Marine eukaryotic communities from Monterey Bay, USA to study complex ecological interactions - Minidiscus trioculatus JGI Plate_4_G5... | ecosystem: Environmental > Aquatic > Marine >... | reverse complement strand
CTTCTTCACTTTCCACAGCTACATCCTCCGGTGTTAATATCGTGATCATGTTCTCGGCTGACGAGGCTGAACAATCATCCATACCATCATCTACCTGTAACTCAGTTACTACTCCATCCTCAACGACCAATGCAAATCGTTTTGAACGAGTTCCTACACCATTTTTGAAGCCCATATCTTCTACTAAACCCAACTCTTTCACAAGTTCACCATCTCCATCAGAAACGAAGGTAATTGGAGATGTATCCTGTGAGTCAATACCGGCATCCTCAGACCATGCCTTATTAACAAATACATCATTCGTAGTAATGACGGCGATATTATCCACGCCCAACTTTGCAAACTTTGAATGATTCTCAATATACCCTGGTAGATGTTGCTTGGAACAAGTAGTAGTGAATGCGCCAGGCATGCCAACCAAGATACTTTTGCCGCTTCCCAATACTTCCTGAATAGATTTAGCCTCACCAATCTCAGTCTCTTTGTCGTCAGATGAAAGTGAAATTTGCAATAGCAAAGAGGTATGCTAAGCAAGGTGCATGTATGAGCTCGGCAATAAGATCTCTTCAACTTGAGGTTGTCTCATGTAGTTGCCTTATTGTGAGTATTGTGAGACATAAGTGGTAGACATTCGCGACTTCCTTCTCAACCGATATTTATCACCACTTTACTACAACCTATGGCCGACCAATCTTTTGCTCTGATATGTTCACACACAACCCTCTGGATAATTAGACTCTAAGAAGTAATTCTTGATTTCCTAAACTGATTTCTAACAAGTTGCAACATCAACATTATATGCACAGCAACTCCGGAAAGGCTGTTAACATCTTGAATATACATTCAGTATATTCGACCGATTGTACCCGCTCTGGGGTTTTGTAATCTTCGTCCTCATCACACAGAAGGTGTATAGGTAACTTTTTAGAGTGATTGTTGGTTGTTACCGATGCCGGGCTCTTCGTCATAAGATACTCTACAACTTTAAAGTTCCCACGGCGACATGCCTTGTGTAGAGGTTGGTCTCCATTATTATTTGACAATCGAAGAACGAAGTCACTTATCTCTTTTGCATTATTCTTATCCGTCATCGAAGCCTTGAAGCCTTCAACTAAATACTGCACAACTTCTAGGGATGAAAAGTTTGCAGCCAAATGCAATGGCAAATTACCCTCGACGTCTCTTTCAAGAATACTCAAGCGATCAGTTTCTACCAAATACTTGACAATTTCGATTGATGCATGTGAAGCAGCTGTATGAATTGGTAACCTTCCAATGCCATCTGGGGTAGAACATGCAGCAGCAAGTTGATCGACTAGAAACTTGAAAGTATTGATTGAACCACTCAAGGTGGCAAAGTGTACTGCATTTCTTCCATATTCATCCATGCTCTGCAGCAAATCGGGATCTTCCTCAACTAAATCCTTGATAATTTGTGATGGACATTTGCACACACAAGCTATGTGCAGTATACTAGCTCCTGGCAAACTCGATAATTGTTCACCATCAGAAAGAAGAGGTTTGGTACTATCAACCAGATACCGTATAACATGAAGTTTTGACCTCCGTGACGCTTCACGCAAGGCGATATTCCCATCTCCATCTTCCTTTAGAAGCAACCCCCGATCATCTTCTACTAGTTTCTGTATAGTATCTAGTTTGCACTTGTAGATGCAAGCAGTTTGTAGAATATTAGCCTCGGGTATACTCGATACTGTTGCACGTTCAGCCAGAAGAGCCTTGAAGAAGCCAAACGACATTTTCTCTTCTGCAATATTGATTGGGGTTTTACCCTCGTATTGTTCAATCAAATACTCTGCCAATGGATCAGCAGGCTTCCCTACCGCCTTCTTCACCGATTCTGGGTAGGTATCAACTAATACCTTTAAGATAGCTATCGCCCTTTGCTCTTCCATTTCCTTATTCTTACAGAGTGTGTGTAGAGGAAGATGTCTATCATTTTCATATTCCTGCTTAGCCATTTCAGGATGACGCTTGACGATCATCCCGATAGTTTCAGCTGACATATTTGGATTCTTGCAAGCAGCATTAAGAGGGGATTCAGAATAATACGAGCTTACGCCATCGTATGATTCGTCGTCCTTAACTTCATAACTCTCAACTTCCAGAGCCAGAGATGAGGGGATACGTTCAAATAGGTACCGAAAGACATCATCAGGGAATGGAGTCACGCCTCGGTTTTCAATTAGAGCCCAGATTGGTGCCTTTAACCTTTTCTTCTCATTATAATCGATTTCAAAACAATCCCAGTTTATGTCAATTAACAACCGTGCAAGCTTGAGCGATACACATTGCCCTTTACAAAGAATCCTGAGGGGTGTGCCCACATAATGTGTATCATTTGTCAAGGCTTCTGGATATGCATCGACAAGCATCTGGATAACATCAAAATCAATCTTCCCACTAGGGAAAGATGGCGCTTCCACAATCCAACCACCAGTATCATCATCCTCATATCCCTCTTCCTCATGTATAAGGGCCCTCTCGAGGTAGTTGTGCAATGGCAATCCCAACCTACATTTCCATTCACGTCCAACTATGAATGGACTCTTCTTGATTACATACTTAATAACATCTGATGGGCAATCTGCATTAAAACATGCAATGTGAAGGGGGCACGCACCTTCACCTCGTGGATGTGTTGCATTACACCAGTAGAAGTCTGACGATTTGACTTGAAAACGGTACACAACATCTGGTGCCAATTCTACTAGATATTGTACTATTTCCAATTGTATATCAGCGGGAGGGTGATTATCGTCTCTAAATCCTCCATCTGGTGGACATGGATTATAATACCCAACATAATGATGTAATACACTATAATCAAGAATTGTTTTTTCAACTAAATCGGCTGGAATTCGTCGTACGAACTCTTGCAGCCCTTCCATTGTTATCTTCTCAATTCCATATTGACCACAGGACATTGTATGGCCCACTGTATATTCGATAAACTCATCAAGTAATTTAGGATGGCATTCGTCTATCCCACGTCTTGCTGATACAAAGATGCCACTCTCTTGAAGTTGACAATCAAGTGACCAAGAGATGGTTGGTTCATAAGATGTGCACTCTTTAGAAGCACTATCCTCGATGTCATTATCATCATAATGACCATCGTTTTCTTCAATACTATTACTAGTAGATATAGGGACGTCTCCACCCAATGTAAGTTTATCCATATTATATTGATAATTGGTGGTGTAGAAATAACTGAGATTTTGGTAGTAAGGATACCCTCCTTAATTGCAATTGATGTATTGTCTCAACAATCCTGAAACCTCCACTAATCGAATCAGCGTTAAAAACTGATCAAGTGACACTGTATTATCAGTATACCAACTGCTCTAATAGAGGAGATATTGAGCTCCTATTAACACGTCGAAAACGATAATCCATTACAGATTGCGGTATCCTTCCGTCATAATTAACACCAATTGAAAAAAGCTTATATCCTTCTATGGCTATCTTCAGTACTATATAGGACTGTTTTTCTATTTGCAATATTTAATGCTTCGCCATTGGTATGTAATCGATGATATAGAGAATAGATCCCCATATCAACAATTGCAATTCGTGAAGCCCATAATTTTAATTAGTCTTAGGTACGCTACGATACTGCTGTTATGAAGTTTGCTTTTGTTCTATGAGGATAGGGCCTGTTTCAATAACATCTAAAAAACAAGTAGTATACAAATGGCTTCTGTCCACTGAAGTTGGTAGCTCTCTAACGGAAGTTGTTGTCTATGTATCTAAGTAAGCATTTTTTGTTACAAATTATTATAAACAAACCATACTACATCAGTACAAGACATACATCATTGCAATAGTAGGAAGGGATGGGAAATCAATTTAGTAGATCCAATAGTACTAATACGAATAAAAGAGGTGGTGAAAATAGCGGTAGCAGCGTTGGCGGCAGTGATACCCTACGGCCAAACAAGCAACAAAAAATGATCATATCAGATGCACCATCAAATATATGTTCATTGCCCGATCCTTTGCTCGTTCATGTCAGTGAATACCTTGCATTACCATCCCGTGCATTATTTGCTATATCTCTACATAATGATACAGGGGATATCAGTGAAATCCGTACTAGGATTAACGTGCCAGCACCCGAACTACTCGACTTTGGTGATATAGAAAAAGAATTAGCAATGAGATTAACCGATGATGATTTGACTAGTGTATTAGTATGCATTGATGCAAAGCACAACCTCAAGAAGTTAAAGTTGACAAATTGTAGAGGTATTATCGGGAATGGCTTAGCACCATTACGTCAATCGGTAATAATTGAGCAGATTGATTTGAGTTTGGTTGGTAAATTCGAGAGTCCTATACTTGAAGGAGATACATTACTTTCAGAGAGTGTTACTCTACCCATTCTACAAGGAATTGTTGATACGGAAGGAAGTGTATTGAAGCAGATAGTATTCCCTCATAGCTGGGCAAATGTAGTGGATACCAGTCAGGCCTTGACTCAGTTTATGGAAAGTTATTCTCGTCATTTGAATGCCCTAAGATTCTGTTGTGCATCAGGTCAATGTAGGCGACTCGTAAACCGTGATACATGGTTCTCCACTAACTACGATAATCATAACCCAAACATGCAGTGGGATACTTGTTACGAATGTGGAGATATGGCATGCAGGGAGTGTAGTGATGGAGAACTACCAGATCGTGTTATGACTCATTGTGAAAAATGTGAAAAGGTATTTTGTAAAGAGTGCGTATCCCCATCAGGTTGTGATGAAGAATGGTGTGATGTATTTGGGTGGTGTATGTGCTCTGGTTGTGTACCTACGATCAATTGTTCCAACTGTGATGGTAAATATTGTGGAGATTGCTGTGTTGATAAATGTGATGTGTGTGGGGACGGTGTGTGTGAAGGCTGTCAAGAAAATGACTTTGATAGTCTTCGTACTTGTGCCAACTGTGACCGGAAACTATGCGGTAAATGTGGTGACGTGCAATATTGTCAAGCATACGAGGACTGCTGTGAAGTCGTTTGTAACTCTTGTCAACCAAGAGACTGGGAGTGTCTATGGTGCGGCGATATTGATGATTATGAGAGTTATTATGATCCGAAGGTCAAGTGCTCTAAATGCTTCAAACAAAGCCGAACCCACTGTTGTCGATGTGGAAAGAAGAAGATAGATGAGTCTAGTTATCTACTACCAACCATTCCAAACAGTTACTGGGTCTCCCAAGGTCATGATGAGGCTTACGTAGAAGCAATGGAAAGCTTCTTGCATAGGTTGAAAGTTACAACTCTGATGCTCAACTCTGGCGAGCAATTGGATTATCAAGAACTTCATTTTGATGGAGGAGAAGTACTTCTCCAGCATGATGACATTCTTCTTCCTTATTGGAAGGAGTTTATGGGTGCATTAAAGGATCACGAGCTTGTGGAAATGCATGGAGGTCATACATTTTCCGTTACAAATGTTCAGCTAACTCCATCAGTCGTTACTATGCTAAAAGAGTCTCTCAGTGCAATGAAGTTGAAATTCAGCAAGTTGGAATTCAGACAATCGTTTGTTGATAACAATGTCGGCCTCGAGTTTCTTAGTCATCACATTCAGATCAACCCACAGTTGACACATGTATTCTTGTCCAAGAATCCAGTTGACAATGTTGAAAGTATTCACACTCTTTTGAATGTCATCAACGACCACCCTACTCTTTGTGTGGTCCCCTTCAATAAAATTTGTGGTGAAGGTTTGAATGGATATGATATTCTACCTGCTATAATATCTCTCCTTGGCGGAAGTAAAACATACAGAGTTTACCTGGATTCGAACAATATCAGAACGAATGGAGGTACTCTATTATCGGATTTGATCATGACAAACAACCCTCGTCTAAAGAATCTGTCGTTAAAGAATAACCACTTCACTGTTAATGACATCAGGCTCATTGCAGATGCATTGAAACAAAATGCAAACCTCGAATCCATTAGTTTTGGAGAGAGCATATCTGATATCAGCCGTACTGAGCTCCAAAATGTTATCTTTGATCAGACTAGCTGCAATGCCTTGGTCAACTCAAACCACATATGCTGCATTGATGGACTTGATCATGATATCAATAACTCCTCATGGCGCAAATGTGAGAAGACGATTAGGAAGAAGCTTTACATGTTCTTCTCCATGAGAAATAGGGAAGGGACCAACCTTCATTATTTGGATATGGAATTCGGGGAAGACTTGTTGAAGCTTTTGCCTAGGTTCTTTCGGTTCGTGATGCACAATTCCCCAACACGCATTGGCAAGGTCAAGGGTGTAGGCGACAATTATTATTCTGATGATAACACTGCTGTAGTATGGCCCCTTTCAATCATGTATGAAGTCATTCGGAAGTTGCCATCACAAGACGATGTCAGCAAAAAGATGGAGAGTGGATGTGTCATCTCGTGAGCTTTCGAGGTTTGTGTACCTAGTAGAAGTATTATTATTAGTGAACGAAACCATTATGTAGGTGTATACCAACACTACATACTGATTTATCTATTTAGACATCATGTGTCAGCACCTAGCGCTGTTTCAAAGCAGCCATACATACTTTTACCTCCAGCTCGTCCAAACATAAATCAGATCATACAAGATCTTACAATTCATTCGTTTCCAGTTGTAGAACTTTTCTTCTCAAACCAGATTTCCATGGGCTCTCCTGCCAAGTTATCGAAACGATAAATTGTCAGCATCCTACTGTAATAATCGTAACCCTTTTCACCCCCAGGCATATTGGAGCTTGCCATACCAACCGTGACTTCTTCACTTTCTCCAAGACGAGCTCTTTTGTAGGCTCCACCATCACCCTGGTTGTGATTAGTTGATTTCACTGCCTTTGCAAACACGAGGAAGAGAGATCGGATGAATCGAGTGGACGTAATCGTTTCTGATACTCCGTAGAACTTTTTGAAGTGAGATGGAATGGCGTCCATCTCAAAATCAATATCATCTGCATAGTAATCAACATTCTTGTGAACACCTGTCATAACCTCATGGCATAGTTCAAAGATAGTTAACGACTTTTGTTCAAATGAGCTTTTGATCTCATGAGGTGTAATCCCTTGTTCCCATTGCCACATATCAGGCCTGAATGCTGTCGCTTGATACCTGCCTGTTTTAGCAAGGCTTTCCCTTACTGCCTCCATATCCAACGTTTTGATGTTTTTGCCATGTCTTACATGCTGCTCTTTGCCATCTCTGACTGAACGAGCCTTATTTGCAAAGGGGCACTTTTCCTTGTCGTCACAACTCTCATACACACACTGACACTTGGCTAGCCAAATTGCATCATCAATGGCACTTTCCTTGCTGTTAAGATGATCATTAGACCTACCACGGACCACCCTTGCTTTGAAGTAGTCTCCCCAGCCGTGACTAGAGTATCCAAATACTTTGGTTTCGTCAAGTAGCTTCCTCTCCAATTGCCTTAATGCCGACGCTTCGAACTGTCTAGAAACAAGACGTAATACCCCAGCTTGCTCCTCAAAGGTACAGTACGATGTTACACGATCAAGGATATTCTGTGTTTGTACCCAGAGCGGTTGCTCTGTAAATAAAGGCCCGTCTGAATCTTGCAGTAATGCCTCAACACCAATACTTCGTTCGCATTTCTCCCGCATCAGTGCACGTAAGTAACTTGAGATGTGACTTGGATAATAAAGTGTGGAATGATCGTTTCGGCTAAATTCAAAGTGTAGAGCTTTAATTCCAGATTCTGGATCCAGGGTGCATTTTCTATTTTCATCCACATCTAGAGCTATCCCTCCTTGTAAATCAAGACATTCAATGTTTTTGTAACGGCTATTTGTGTTAGACTCCGTAGATTCGTAATCATTCCATTCCCATCCCCCATGAGATGGGTTGCTATTGAAGTAAGTATCAATTTCATTATATTCTTCCTCGGAATATGACCGATAAAACGGGGAAGAAGTTGGGGGCATTCCATACAAGTTGGTTGCTTGAATGGTTGAAGAAGGGCCATCGTAGTAGTGCTCTACCCAATAAGGTTCTTCACCATCTGATGTTCCCAGGTAGCTAGACTGACTAGACTCAGTATCTTCCATTAGGGTGACTACCATAATCTTTTCAATATCAAGAACATGTAGTGTAAGGTAATCCATTTCCTCTTCATTCTCAGGAATAACCAATCCACCAACGGCCTCCTTCCAAACTGAATCAATCAAAAGATGATTTCGATCCGAAGCCTCAGATTCTGGGAAGCTGTTTGACGGATTAGGATTCCACCCCATCAATGCAGCACAAGATTCAGGATTATCAATTTTCCCTACACGAGCAATGAATACTAATGAAGTAACATCCTTATCCATTTGTTGTTGCAATACCAAGGTTTTTGTTTCTGATACACTCCGTGGTTCAAATATGCCCCACTGTCGAGGAGTTGCAGGACGTCTCCATGGGATACATAAACGAGTACCACCCTTCTCTTCTAACTTCCAACGTTTAAAGAAGGCAATATATAACTGTTTATATGATAAACTACGCTCCCTTGCAACATATGCCAAAACTGAACCCTCAACAAAATCACTTTGTAAATAATTTTCATATAATGTTTCCTCATGTTTAGTTAGTATATTGTTCCAACCATTACTAACACTTTGTAAACTAATCATATCTTCTATAGGTAGGTATGTTGCAATATGTAGTGCTGCATCATCAAAGCCAGAGAGGACTGATGACAATGTAGATGCACCTTCTGACAAATTTTGATTTTGTCTTTGTTGCAGATCTTGTGTCGACTGCCCTCCGACTACTGCCCTCATATTACCACCGCCGCCATCATTACTAACCATATTAGATGTAGATTTAGTTGCCATAATTACTAGATCTCCAGTCTCCTCAATATCAATAATAAATGCTTTGTGGGTGTAGAAATTTACTGATGGATTTTGGTAGTAAGGATACCCTTTCTTATTGCAATATTTATATGACCTCCACAATCACAAAACTACCATATATCGATATGCCGTTAATAATCGATCAAGAGACTGTACTCTAGGTGTATGAAGAGCTCCATAGGGGAGCGAGATTGACGAGAGAGGTTTCTAATCGTCAAAGTTAGTTGTTGTCATTTTATTTTATGAGAGTTGAGAATGGTATCCTTGTAACTTTTTTCTACTGGCATACCATAGTGTACAATATCGTACAGTGTATGTATGATATGTTAGTGTTGGGTTGAGTTGATAGCTCGTATGGCGGTGCTCCATTGCTGCTGTTGATATTAGTATTTATTGCAATTTCAAGGTCCCCAAGGTAGTTGTTTGGGGTTGATGCTACAGAGGGTTATCGTATATTTAATTTGTTAATTATTGAAAGATGGTGCATGTGAAAATTATTATTAACTGAGAAAGCAGATTGTAGAAGATTGTAGATTATATATAATTCAACATGCCAACCAAAAAGGAGAGGAGTAAGCAGCGTAAAGAAGCAAAGGCTGCCAGTGAAAGTCAGCGTCGGGAAGAACAGAAGAAGGAGGCACTTCTAGCTGCTATTGTTGCCTCATTACGAAATGACATTGGTGCAGGTGGAAACAGCAGTCTACCAAACAATCGTTTTCGAGCTCCATTCTTCTCTCCATTAACAGCTCATATAATGAATGCACTAAATGATTCTAGCCATAATTTATCTACAACCGAATTAGTTCAGCGGGGTAGTGAAGGGGCAACACAACAAATAGTTCAATATCAATATGAATCAGTGTTATCTGATACAAAAAAGGATGAGCTCGTTAGTATAATGCCAACTGTGCTTGACTTTTTAAAACGGTGTGAGGACGAAACGTTTGAAGATGTGATGGTAAATATAGGAGGAGGTACAATCTCTCTCAATTCGGGAGATCTGAAGAGTCCGTCTAGATGGGTAAAAGTTATTGCAACTATCACTGCTTCAGTACCCAGCTGTTATGTACAAATCATTGAAAACATCGGACCATTAGTAAGGTGTATGTGCAATGATACGAAATGTCTCTTCTTCAAAAGCAAGAAACATTGGATTGAGTCAATAGTGCCATTCATTGGTTTCATTTCACGTATGATTATTCATAATAACAACCCTATGTCAAGTGGAATCATTACAAAGCTTCTTCTTGTTAATGGTGATTTAACAAAATCTTTTGTCCAGTGGGGATTTTGGGAGAAGTACCGTCCTGATATTTCAGAAGAGATTTGCGCTGAATTTGATGCAAGTATTTTTGAAAAGATTGTTGAATTAGGACGTTCAGTTACACAAATACTAGTTACAGATGCGGTAAAACCCCGAGATACAAATGGACGTCTGACAAAAGAAAGGTCGGAGGAATGTACGAATCGATTGGATATCATCGGTACAACTCCAGTAATCAACAAAGATTATGATCCGAGCTGCATGATCTCCTACGCATCTGGATTGATTCATCTCATAAAATCTACAGAGGGAAAGGTGTCGATCGGGTCGAATGATGAAAGTCACTTACCTAGAAAATACTTCATCACAATACAACAACTAATTGGATATTCGGATTGTGTTGATAAAGGTGTCATCATTGAGTTAATTGATCTTGGAACCAATTTCGTATCAGACTGTTTTAGTGCCGAGGTATTATCTGAAACATTATCATTAGCCATGGTGAGAAAGGGTACAAATACCCGTAGAAGGCAGGTAAATGACACACGGACCGCATTTGCCATTCGTGCTGGTTTGATTGAGATGTGCTTGAACTTTGTGGAGAAATTTGGAATGCACATATCCTTTATCAGTGGACAAGAGAGACAATCGCTCTTCTCTCGTATTGAGCATTTACTCAATGTAGTTTATACCATCTCGTTGCATCATAAGTCTCAGAAAGCATTATGCGACAGTAAGAAGGAAATAATTAGGAGTTGGAGATCGATGCAACAGAGCACACATATTACAAATAACGTCAATAACTGTCAGAGGCTAGTGAATATGGTCACGCATATCAAAGGGAGCGAGAAGGGTTTGTGTTGTATCCTTGACTTGAATGGTTCATACTGCTGCCGTTGCAACAAGGCACTCGATAGAAATACGATCAAGCGATGCAATGGTTGTAATCTATTAACCTACTGCTCGAGATCTTGTCAAAAAGAAGATTGGCAGAATGGACATAAGCTAGCCTGTTGCAAATCATATACTGACGAAGCTATCGGAGTTGGTCAATTTCAAGGACGAATTTGCCCTGCCTCAGTTCCAGAAGACGAAAGAGCTGCTGCTAAGTTGGAGGAACTTGAGGTCAACATAACTATGATTCAGTTGAAAGTCTTCCTTGAGTGTGCTGAACTTATTGTCGATCTAGCGACGAGTCTGAAGCTCCCATTGTATGACTTGATAGTGCTATTTGACTTGCGTACTTGTCCGTCTGGAGTTCGTGTGACAGGTTATAAAGAGTATTATCAAAACAAACCCAAAGAGATGAAATCTTTTGAGGGTAGTCGATCACTTGACAATATCACCTGCATCTACCGTTCACGCCTTTTCAATGGGGAATTAGATGAAACAGAATGGGATGATTCAGAATGGCGAATGCAGAAAAGTGGCAGTATAGTACACAGCAGTACTAATGATTGTATTATGCAAAGGTTGTATCCTCATGAGTGGCTAAAGAAGCGAGTACCTCTGAAGATGCGACCTCACGAGGTGATAACTTTGTTTGGAAGCGCACCACCGACCCAGACCCAAGCTCCTTTACCTTTTACATTCGCAACTGAGGGGAGAGGTACCTCCTCATTTGATTTTGGAGGTTCATCTGATACCAGCCCAACCATTTTCACAACTCCTGTTGGCAACACATTGAGCTTGGGCACATCAGCAGCCGTGTCTACTAGTGGGGCCAGTTCTAGGCGACGAGCTGCCAAGAAAAGTGCCAGAAGAAAGTAGGATATGAATTAGATGATACAGTAGTAGTTCATACACATATAGTAGTTAGAACTATTGACAGTTTCAGTTGCTATCATACTAGTTGATATAATCCCATCTATATCTTTGTAGTAGCACTTCTCTCAGTCTCACCGAACAATCTCCTCAAAAGTAGGATACCATCATATGTACTTTCAATTTGAATCCTATTCACAAACATTCAATCTCTCTTAGTCCACAACAAACTCATCCATTATTCAACAAATCCCTCGGCATTATCATCAGCGGGGCTATCGACATGGCTGGACTCATTCAGTCTATAAGCTGCATCATTCAGCTGGTCACGAGGCCAATGCCAATAAGAATCTGGGGGTATCCTTCAAATTGCTCGCTCAACCACTCTCAATCTTGCTTCTATTAGATGCGGCGGCATAAGCAAGCACTAGCGGCGAATCATAAAATACAATTCACAATATAATAATGACAACAACTAAAGAAGATATAGACGATCCATTATCCCAAGCGATGGATATGTTAGATACACTAGGCGGAGCTGACTTGGGAGATTTTGCAATTGATGATGATGATGATGATGATGAGATAAGCTCTGGTATTGCTGATACCAACAATGGAATAGCAAAGGGTACTAATAACAATATAGAAGGAGAAGAAAGAGGTATAAGTGATTTTTCATTTGGTGATATTGATTTAAACTTAGAAGATGTTGCAATTGTATCAGATCCATTGGATACTGATTTGCACAATGGTAAGCCTGTTACTCTTAACAACAATAACAATAAGCCCAGTGTAAATAATAACGTACCAAACAGTAGTAGTAATGAAGAAGGAATTAATAAAACAAGTCAAGATGAGATTGATGCATTGAGGAATAATTTACAGGGCACTACGTTAAGTGTTGGTGCGGCCAGTTCAACTAAGTTACAAGCTCCTAAGTCTACTGATGATATTGCAAGTGCTGGAGATTGGCATCCATTACAAGATGTTGGATCAACCACCACTTCTACACCCAGTCAACCTACACATACTTCTTCAGCTGAATCTCCAAATAGAAAAGGGCCAGACAATAATAATAATGGTTCAAGTTGGTCAACAACATTATCAACATTTGCAACAAAGGCAGCTCAAACTGTACAGGTAAAGTCTTGCGTTTATATTGTTTTTTGTTGTTTGTATGAAACTCGTGTGTGTTTTAATATTGAAGTTTCTCGGTTGATTTAAGGCTACTTCGTTTCCGGCCATCTCATGTCCTTTAATTTGGTTAAATTGCAAAATCCATGTGCACTAACAGTAAGTTTTGACCATCTCTCTCTCCAAACTTTCATAAACGTGATAACGCGCATAAACTTCCAGACAGCTGTTGAGAATGTTGAGGATGCGTTAGATGCTGGTCCGCGTGGTCCATATGCCGAACAACGAGGAGTTAGTAGACAGGGAGGTGGAGTAGTTGCTGGTGGTGCTGGGGGTATACGAATTGCACAAAATTCAGCACAGATGATGAAACAGCAGCAGCAGAAGAACAATAGAGTTCAAGGTCAAGGAGGAGTTGCAACTCAACAGCAGCAGCAGCAGCAGCAGCCAAGATCAGGTGGTATGTCATACCAAGAACGTCAAAAGTTATTACATGAACAATATCATGCTGCCAACAACAATAACAATACACGGGCATCTCCTTCTTCAACTGCTATGCTGCAAACTTCATTATCGAATAGTCAACTACCTGGATCAAATAGAACAACGCCAATTCCATCACCTACACCCTCGGCAACATCTTCTCCTTTAAAACCTACTACACCGCTCACCACTGCTCAATCTACAGCACCACCAGTTACAACACAATCAACATTTATAGAAAAATTAACTTCCAACCTAGATTCTCCAACTAAAAAAGCATTAATATCATCAGCATTAGGAAGTGAATTAATACCAGGTGAAAAGGTAATAATGTTTGTAAATAATTTAACAGATGTGAAAGATTCAACATTTACACATGTATTTGTTGGTAGTGATGATGTTTTGAGAAAGAGGGGTATGATGGATAGTTTATTGGTTGGAGAAGAAGGGAGTAAAGGAGAGGAAGGGAGTGAAAGTAGTGGAGAGAGTAAGGAATGTGTTACGGTATGGTGTTGTGTAATGACATTTTATCGTATCGTTGTGTTTAGTTGTCGCGCTACATTGGATGGTAAAGTGTTGTTGGATAACGATGAGGAGGACTTGTTGGATATGAATGGTGAGGGTGGCACTTCCTCAACAAGCAGCCAAAACAATATCAAAAACAAGAAAGATAACGAGATTATCCAACAGTGGTTATATTCTCAAAATGTTTCAATTCAATTCCAAGCGGCACATGCTCCACTTACCAACACCGACAAACAATCAACACAATCATCAAAACAAAAGCATTACGTATTTCAAATGCCATTGGCATCAATTGAACGTGTAGAGAAAACAATGGCATCGTCACAACGGAGTTTATCATCAAGTTCATCAACATCAACATCGAATGGATACTCGACCGGTGGATACATCCTACCCTCATCATCAACGGTATCATCCACAACAGTTAGTTCGGCAATGGTATCATTGGGTAGTCAAATGAAACCATTATTGGGTGGTATGACTAGCACAGCAACTAATTCGAATCTGTTGACAAATGGTAATAATAATACCAACTCGTCGACAGCAAATGGTGTATCATCGCCCTCAGGATCCTCAACAGGTCCAATGGGGATAATTCTACATGCCAAGGATGGTGGAAGATGGATACAATTCTCAACATCAAGTTATGCAGATGCCAAACGTGCACATGAGGCATTGAACACATATGCTTTTCCTGGACGACGTAATTTAGGATATTTATTTGCATTTGAAAGTCGTAAAGCGGAGGTTATGGCAAGTAGTAATGGACAGGGTGGTGGTACTCAAGCAAATGAAGGGAATGTACAGGGTGGTAATCCAATAGCCACGGCGGCATCGCCAACACGTCGTCGATTCGTACCAACGGAAGAATATGAACGTCAGGGTATCTTCCAATCACGTAATGGTGGCAATGTTGGAAGTGATGTTGGAACTACTACCATGACATATCCAAGTCCATGGGCACCAATATTAAATGCCAATGCCAATTATGGACTGTGTGCTACATATCCGAGTGTATTGGTTGGACCACGTAGTATCGTGGGAAGTAGTAGTGAATCAGGCGATGGTGATAATAATATTGGCCTGCTAAGACGATGTGCGGCATTCCGATCTGAGAACCGTTTCCCAGCCTTAACATGGGGAAGTCCACATCACGGTGGATCGATATGGAGATCATCTCAGCCTAAAGTTGGATTACAGGGTAATCGATCGATGGAGGATGAACGATACTTGTATGCCATCGGAGAAGAAGCAAAGAGAGCTAATTTGGCTGCCGATGCAAGGAATGAAGGAGGTGTTGGTGGTGGCACCTCTCAGGGTAGACCACCAATCGAGTTTTTACGAATGTTGTGTGGTCGCAATAATGAGGGTGACTTGATTATCGAGGGTAATAGTTCAAGTGGCTGCATGATGAAGATTATGGATATGAGACCAAAGAGTGCTGCCATGGGTAACAGAACACAGGGATATGGGTATGAGAATACAAACAACTATCGTGGAAGTACAATCAACTTTTATGGTATTGGTAATATCCATGCAGTGAGGTGAGTTGGATGAGATTTGCCTGATATCTTGCCTGATCACTTGTATGCAAATCTCACTCACAAATTTTCTTCCAACGCTTCACAGAGATGCCTATCAAAAAGTAAATGCATTATGTCTAAATCCCAACACTTCCGACTTGCAATGGATGCAAATAGTAGAAAATACCAACTGGCCATCGATGATACGTCTTATTTTATCAGCGGCATGGCAGACTGCCTTTCATGTGCATTACAATAGATTCCCAGTACTTGTCCATTGTAGTGTGAGTATATTGAACTTTGTCTTGCTGCCTTGATTAGCTTATTCTAATCTTTGCATTCTCATTTACTCCTCTCACTAAACAGCACGGATGGGACCGTACAAGTCAAGTCCCAGCCCTCGCTCAGTTACTATTAGATCCCTACTTCCGAACACGAGAAGGGTTTAGTGCACTAGTTGAAAAGGATTTCCTCTCCTTTGGCCATCCCTTCCATACTCGATGTGGACACGGTGAAGGCAAGAATGAGCAGGGCGGTGATGAGGGACAACTGGCACCCATCTTCTTACAATTCTTGGACTGTACCTTCCAACTTGTGAATCAGTTTCCAGACTACTTTGAGTTTAATGCTCGGTATCTGTTGCTATTATCAGAACATATCTACTCGTGTCGGTTTGGTACACTCCTCTGTGATTCAGAGAGGGAAAGGGAAGTTGTGGCAGGCACACGGCAGCGTACATACTGCATGTGGGAGTATCTTGATTCAATTCCCGAGTTGGTCAATCGAATGTTTGACAAAGCGGCATCCGACAAAGCAGGCGTGTTGATGATGCCACTGCCGATGCTACTGAGGAATGTCACTCTATGGACAGATCGGTATTGCATGTATGGCGCCAAATCAACTCTGCCATGTGTACCACCAAGTTTGAGTGATGCCTATCCTCCTTCATATGTAGCAACATGCCCAACAGAGCAACCCATAGTATTACACACCACAAGAAATAGCACAGAGGTTCTTAAAAGAGCATTAGACGATGCCGAAATGTGGAAGACAACAGCGCTAGCGGCTTTAAAAGAGGTCAATGAATTGAAGAAAGGCCAATCAAGTATTGATGATGAGGAAGAGGATGATGCCGTTTAGAGGATAGCTGATACTTTTTTATCCGTTATTTGTTGTAATATAGATATAAGTAGCTGTTTTAATCTTAATAAGTACGAGCTAGATGTGTTATCTGACATATCGTTTATCAGATTAAAGAGATACTAGTATGCCACATCAGAACTTGTCAACCATTTGCTTCCAACCTTCTTCTTCCATCTCATCTATCCCTTCGAAACTCGATCGTGCCTTCTTCCTTAGCCATTCACGAGGAAACAGTTCCTCGAAGCCTTTTCTTTCCTCAGCCACATTGAAATCCTCTCTATAGTAGATCGGATTCTTTTGTTGTTGATTTTAAAGGGCACCGCAAGAACCAGGTTCTTTCCTACCTTGAGTAGTAAGACTGATTAGAAGTATCCCCCATAGGAGCGTGGAAACCACCGTGCCTTATTCATTTGGATATTATGCAAACGTTTATGTTCCGATAGTGAATCTACTGCCGCTGGACTTGCTACTGAACTCTTAGAAGGTGAGAGACTCACTACGCAAGTAGAAATGACCGATTTGCTTTGCTTCATTAGCCACTCACTAGGGTAGAGCTTTTGAATTTGAAAGACTGGGATGGTTCCATCATCTTCATCCGATTCCCCATTGAAGAAGACATGTGAAAAGTAGATGCATGTGATGTTCTCTTTTGACCTAGTCTCGTCAAATCCCCTTTTTTCTTCTGGTGTATCAAACCAATGAGTATATTTCTTTACCCCAATAGTTGGAGGACAGTAACGTAAGTCAAGCGACACAACACAATCGCTAAGATGGAGATCCAATGCCTTTGCTTGGCTCAAGATTGTCTCCGAGTTGTCGAGAAGCAGTTTGAGTTGAATCATATTCATATTGATCTCAAGCTCCTTGAATTTGGCAGCTATCCGTGGGCATACTGGTAATGTTTCAGGCAGTACCCTGCCTTGAAATTGCCCAGAAGTTTCATCAGTATGTGACTTGCAACAAGTAAGTTTGTGTCCATTCAACCAATCTTCTTTTTGGCAAGCTTTTGAGCAGTATGCCATGCAGCCACAACCATGACATAGTTTGACTTCCGTCCTACTCAGCGATTTGCTACATCGACAACAGTATGAACCGTTCAGATTAAGAATCGACCTCGCCATATCTAATAGTTCCTTGCATTTGGGATTCTTTGTGACTACTTCCTCCTTTTCCAAGCACTTGAGTTCCTTTTCGATATCTTCTCTTTTGTGCCTGATTGCTTTCGCAGGTTTCTTGTGCAATGATACCTCATGTACTGACTTGAATATACGCTTAATGTAGTCAAAGATTGATAGGAAGGTATCATTGATAAACGACTCATCACTCCCAAATTGTTGTACAAAACCCAAACACATCTCAATTAATCCAGCTCGTATAGCAAAGGCAATGCGTACATCGATTGGCAGTCTTCTCTTCTCAACACCGCCCTTCCTAGTTATCATGTATGAGGACATTTCTGCCACAAACTCAGCAGTATCA
>Ga0075439_14477_pt1 | contig 18210 bp, 17 predicted proteins | sample MintriSingleCell_FD_74264 | JGI IMG/M metagenome (GOLD analysis project Ga0075439, IMG submission 74264) | Marine eukaryotic communities from Monterey Bay, USA to study complex ecological interactions - Minidiscus trioculatus JGI Plate_4_G5... | ecosystem: Environmental > Aquatic > Marine >... | reverse complement strand
AACCTTCTCACTTCTACGTAGGACCTAGTACTAAAAACCTTCGCTCCCCCCTCCTCATAGGCTGTGGCTGCTTTGACAACTTTCATGTTTGAGAACTCCTTCAAAAATGTAGTGTGTCTCTTAATTAAGTCAAATTTTTTCGAAAGACAATAGGCAGTAGGCAAGCACGTGTATGTAGTTCATCTCCCTCACTACTCCTATTTAAGCTGCTCCAATATCGTAGAATATTCTAACATCTATATTTAATCTCAATCCTCTAAAAAAATAAAGCAAACATAATCAACATAACACTCAAAGAGCTACAGTATACAACTTTGGAATGGAGAACCAGGGAAGAGTAAGTCAAGTCTACTTCTACAGAAGTTAACAATGGAAGAAGTTGTAAGTCAAATTCCAATCAAGAGACATAAATGTTATGATGGTGACTTGAAGGTTGTCCAACACAAGAAGATCAGCCATAACAAGATGTTTGATGTGAATGGTAGAGAAGTTGACTTGTATATCAAGAGAGTCAAAGACAGGAATGACTTTGAATCTGATGCGTTGCCACTTACCAGTGAAAGTACCATTGGCAAGGAAGAGAAGGCAAGTTCGGGAGGATTTGCAGAGACTCTAGTCGCACTCTATTTGGAGAGTGCACTAAAGAAAGATGATAAAAATGATTACATCATCGTTGAATCTGCCTTTGCTGCTCAAGTTGGTACTATCAAACATGCATGCCGTATTTTGGGCATCGGGGGGGGAACGATTGAATGGATTAAAACCAGGGGATCAAGAATTGAGAACTTCCAAAGAAGGTAGGAAGGATTGGAATGACTTTGTTGCTGTAGTGGGTAAGGCCGGTAAGAATTACCAAAAAGGTCCGAAGTTTGAGAGTTTACCAACCAAGGGGAAGAGGAGATTCATTCCAAACAAGTACTTCAATGCCGATATGTTAGTAGGTGATATCCAGAAGATATTCGATCATCATGCTGAGAAGTGTAACGAATTGTGTACTGACCCAAACTGTAAGCATTGGAAGAAGATTTCAGAACTTTCCAAGGAGATGGAGGAAGATACAGGTAATGGAGGTGAGGAAGATGACGAAAATGCGGATAATGGAGGTGAGGGTCTGGATGATGGTATTATCGAAGGAACTGGTGGTGGTGGTCGTCGTCGTCGTCATCGTCATCGATCCACTTCCAATCATAATGCTCGTGAAGTGGAGGTTGAACGGGAATTACGTGAAAACGAAGAAGCTCAGCGTGCTGCCGACCCTGAATTGCGTGTTATGAGTGAGAATGACGAAGAGGAAGATGACTCTGATGATGAAGATGTATTGGATACAGCAGGAGCCATGTCAGATGGCGAAGAAGACGATGATGTTGAATATGATGAAACTGATGAGAGTTGAGTAGATTGGAGAGGACTATAATATTTATTTATGTTTGTGAAGTCAACCCATGCACCAGGGTCCTCACTTTTAACTAATATGGCGTTGTCGCGTTGATGTTACTGTGCTCTCGTTTGCATACCTCTTCTGGTGTATAATGGGATCTTACTTCTGCAGCCAAGCTTGGAGTTGTGAGGCAAACTGGTTTTTCTGCAATATCATCTTCACCATTCTCACAATGATGCATGCAACGGTGCATATCACATCCACCTTCAGGGCATTTACACTTCTCAAGACAAAATTTCATTGAGCATCCTCCACCGACACATATACACTGATCTATGCACTTTGGAAATGAACAGCCATTATCTCCATCTGCACATTTGCAATTGGTTGTATTAGATGCAAAATCACAAACAGCATCTCCAGCGTTTATAAATAAATAATTTGATAATAGTAGTAGATTGATTGCAAGGAGTAGTAGGTGCACCATCTCAAGTACAAACCAGAGGGTAGTCCATCAACTAGTACTTAAACTTCATCACCCAACAAGTAAACAATTCCTTTTTGATCGAGTCTACAAATTACAAACTCTTATATACTAGCCCACTGCGTGGGCTAGCCCTTCGGGGACCCTCCGGGGGCACCTGCGGTGGGCTTAACGCTGCCGCGGGCTCAATGTTCCACGTGTTCGAAGTGCGTAACATCACAAAATTAGTATGGTTAGATCTTATAGGATACCAAGTAGTCAGTACCATTTTTATTTTTTTTATTTTCTGACAACTCCTAGGTACTGTATTTATTGCGATGATCACCCCTAATAGCGCCACCAAACCAAAGAGAGGAGCTTTTATCCTCCTCGAAGGCGTAGATAGATGTGGTAAAACTACGCAAGTTGGTCTGCTTGTCAAACATTTACTATCTCTATCGCTAGCGACGGGTAAGTGTTTGTACACAAAAAAGATGGTTATTTATAAACTATTGCATATACACTGATTGTGTGTTGTTATCCTCTCCTTTTAAAATCAAAACATTACAGTTGCATATCGATTTCCAGATCGTACTACACAAGTAGGTGGACTAATTAATGAATACCTTCAATCTTCAGTACAAACAGATGATCGTGCTATTCATTTACTTTTCAGTGCCAACAGATGGGAGGCTGCTCCAAACCTCGTTGATACATTGGCAAAGGGAACTAATATCGTATGTGATCGATATGCGTATAGTGGTGTGGCATTTACTAGTGCCAAGTCTGCCGAGGATAGATCGTCAATGTCAGGTGGAGAGTTAACACTTGAGTGGTGCATGTCTCCAGACGTTGGGTGAGTTTTTGTTGTATGTAGTAGTGTATATGTTATTTATTTTAAGTTAGGAGATTTGTATAAAAGGGTTTGGAGAAAGAGGGATTTGCGATTATGTTGTTAGGTTATGTACATTTATTTTCTCACATGTTATACATCTTCTCTCTTCATCTGATGTAGTTTACCTGCACCGGATTGTGTTATTTTTTTGGACTTGGATCAAGATGAGGCAGAGAAAAGAGGAGGGTGAGTTAGATTTGCTATTTAGTTGTTATCTGTGTAAAAGGAGAGGAATAAGTGATTTGTTCTTGAGCATTTTCCAATGGAATGAACAAACCTTGAGAATATATGCCTTTGCTTTAGTGTTGTTGGCATCACTATAATATTCTCTCCAATAAGAAGCCGAGCCTTTCTTTTGCCTGGTCCAATCAAGCTAATTTCGATCAAGACAGTTACGGGGCTTACAATGACAAACTGTGTTATATGCAGAAGGAGTTGCCTTTTCATTACAATATTCACTAACTCTTTGTTTCATACAATAACCTTTATATTTTATGCAGATATGGAGGAGAGCGATATGAAAAGAGAGATCTACAAATGCGCGTGAGGAAACGATTTGCTGAACTTCAAAGTATTGATGAAAAGCATGGGCGAGTGCCCTGGCATGTAGTTGATGCTTCACAATCGATCGAAGAAGTGAAGGAAAAGCTTGCAGGAAAGTCCGCTTTAGTATTGTTTTGTATTATAAATTCATGTGTTCATTATGAACTGTTGGTGATTTGGCTACTTCATTTGAACTTTGTTTGCCTTTATTTGATCACCTTTACAAGCCACATATACTAACAAAAGTTACAATCCTCTCTCTTTCATTATCATCACTTGTGCTAACGCAACATTTTCCAGGCATTGTTACTGATACTATTGAACGAGTACAAAGTGGAGAATCAGGTGCTCCATTGAGAAGAATGTTTGCAGAGGGCGATTATGATATGACAACAACAACAACAACAACAAAGGAAGGAGGGAATACAAAAACGTGAAGCTGATATTATTTGTAAGCATATCGGAGGATCTAATACTTTAAAACTGTAATGACCTATTTCTACTTTATATTATGTAAATATCAAATCAAATCCCCGCTATATTCGACTCTATTGCGGTACAATTCTCTAGACTATCATTGTCAGGATCTTCAACTTGAGTGTCTTCTACTTCTTCATTCAGTTCATCATTTGACTTCTTTTCTTTCAAAGCAAATGATACTAACTTTTCATTATTAGAATTACTCAGTTTTTCTTTATCTTTTCCGCTTGATGTATCCTCTTCTTCTATTCTGTTTCGACTTGTTGGCAATACAAACAACAGCCTTATCGCCTTCAGCAACCAAGCATAATAGAATCCACTTAAACTCAGCATGAGGTTGAGATTGAAGAATGGATGTACAGGCAGTGGCCATCCAGCAGACATACCCAGTGTTGTGTAATGATCACTCAGGAAAGTAGATATCGCCGAGGAGGAAGACTTTGATTTTGATGACTTTTTTGATCGACTAATTGCATCTTTCTTGTCATCATCAATACTGTCAACTTCTTTTGTTCCAATGTGCTTTGCTGAAGATGGATCATTCTTCTTACCCAAAACAGCACCCAGAGTTCTGCGTATGCTTTCTATTCTCCTTTTCCCATCTTCAGATAGCTGTCCCCAATAGAGAGGTGTTGGTAAACAGCTGTAGAAGAAATTACATCGATATTCGTATCCTCTTTCTTGACTTATTCTCCATGAAAGATGTACTCCTATACGTTCTTGTACAGTAGTCGAGTACTCTATGTTTGTTGCTCGATGAAATGTCGGTATTTCATGTCCCGAGATCGTGAGATGTTTCTTCTTTCGAAATGGTGAAACTTGTGTAGCAGTAGATGCTCCACCACGAGGAGGTGTATCTGCAACAGTCGAGGCCGCTGAAACAGCTGCCAATTCTCCATTATTATTGTTGTCATACTCAGTAGAGTTGTTGCTGATCTCAATATGTGTCTCAATTGTAACATTTGTTCCTTCAATTATATTTGTAGTTGTACTTTCACCATCAACAGCATCTTCTCTATTCGTTGTCGCGACAGTATCACCTTGCGTTTTACTCTTACCCGGCAAAAGTCTCATCATTCGCAAAGTTATTGCTCTCCAAAGTCTCAATGGCCACAATATGATCCATATTATAGTCTCGACAGTACATCGTATCAGTGCTGACATAACTGCAAAGGTCCATTGTATCTTCCAAACAATACCACCAACTGTCCATTTTATCGCCTCTAGTGGTAAACTTGCACTCAAGAATTGTACAATCATCCATGGATAGCCAAAGTAGGTACTTGCTGATATATACGGAGCTGCTAAATATTGATCATATGAATCAAAGTTGGCTGACAACGGTATTCTGAAGGCTGCACCTACTGCTCGTGTAAAGACTAATGATTTATAGAATGACCAACCAAATCCTTTGAAATTGTATTGTTCTCGTAGTGCACTTAGTGGTTGATAGGATGATGTTGACACTTTTGTAGATGCTTTTTTACTTGTTGATGTTGTTGTTTTCTTTTTGCTTTTCTTCTTCTCTTGTTTGCCACTTGCAGTATTAGATATACTACTGCTACTACCACTACTACTAACACGTATCAAAGAACGCACCCATCGTCGTCGTCTTCTACCCAAACCATCATACTTACCAACATAATATTCCCAACCAAACCCGTCTCGTGAATCCCTTGCCATATCAATCTTCCATTCACCAGCGAATACATAATTTCGTGGTGGATTGCAATCCTGTGGATTCAATGACGTCGAATCACGCCCGCCACCACCTGTTATTGGAGACTGTGTAAATCGTCTCGATGTCCATGTATTTGTTTTTGGATTGTGTATTTCATGTTCATATAATTCATAGAGAAATGTTACTGATGATGATGATTGTTGCAATGATGAAGTTGAAGATGTTGGAGGTGGCGGCGGAGGTATAACTGTTTTACCATCATCTACCACAGTAGATGATAATATATCACTCTTTCTTATATCAGGAGTAGTATCAGACGACTTTAATGGTAAGACGGATGACTGTGGAGATATCGATGGTGGCTGATTACTATTTTGTGGCGAAGTAGAAGATGAATCGTAGGAAACCACAAAGTTGATCCTTGCAATTGCAAAGTATATAACCGCGGCGAGGATAATACTATGTTTTCTCAACTGCGCCATATGTCTACTTTATATTATACACATTCACTGGATAGAGAATAGAGGTGTTTAACAACATGTCGGAGTGGATTATGAGATGAAGAGTATAAATGTGGCTGTTCAATCGCTAAAAGAGCTTGTGTGGCACTTTGTGGCCCGCCAATCATTCATTGTATTATGATGGATGTTAGTGCGGCTTAGCCTATTCCTATTAGAAACGATATCAGCTACTGCATAATGACATCATCTAGACAACAAGCAGCCAATGATTTGTCGGTTCATCATATCGATGGACCAATGCTCGGGCATTTAAATCACTTTACAACAAAAAAGAAGTCTTCCTCAACATCAACAAAATCTAACAACAACATCACCAATCGTTTACCAGTTGCAACTACATCTCTCGTGCCAATCCTTACTCCGCCAATATCATCTATATATCAGCAACATAGCAGTGATGATAGTGACAATGTTATCAATGTAGAAGATTTGAATAATAAGAATCAATACTTGATAGTGCCAAATGAACAAAGGATAAATGTTCGTAGTGCACATTCTGGGAAGAGTATTACTCAGCTTACTATTCCATCATCAACGTCTGATGCTACTACTGATAATACTTCATCTACAGATACCAATAATGTTACTATTCGTGCAGTGACATTAACATGGCTACCAATCATTAAGGATACCGACAATGATGATACCGACAATGATGATGAAATGTCAACCTCTTCTACTTCTGATAATAATACCGGAGAATGGGTAATTCTAGCCGGTTGTAATAATGGGATGATATATGAATGGTCAGTATCTGATCCATCTTCTACTAGTTATAGCGAGAAGGAAGGAGGAGAACCCCGTAGAAGTTTTCAACTAACATCTTCTTCCAATGAGAAAGAAGGATTGGAATTGATTCATTTAACATCACCAGCAAACCCTGCAGATGAAGTAACATCCAAATACTTATCATTAGGGAATGACGGAAAAGCTGTATTATATGGATTAGTAGTTATCAAAGGAGAGAATAGGACTGAGTTGATGAAGTGTGAAATATCTCCATATAACAACAAGGATACCACAACCAAACAAGATATTGAATTACAAACATTATCAACTGTGATAACTTCATCATCCAAATTGTACAATGAACAAGTTATACAGAATAAACATATATGTTTAAAGAAGAAGGATGAAATATTTGGTTTACTTGCTGTTTATCGTCCAACATCATCAAATGGCATGAATAATAATAATGACTTGGAATACATGTTGGATAATACCACTGATACAAAACTCTCTGGTGATGTTTTTGTAGTAATGTGTTCATCGAATGGTATAATCATCTACCGTGATTATGATTCCAACAACGAAAATGATAATAATGATGATTTATCAACAAAGCTAGTACATTTTACAAAGTTAGTAAAATTACCACACTATACTAAAGAACAATTATACTTATCATCAATATCAATATCACCAAATGTTAAAGATATTGTAATTGGACGTATTAATGGACATATTGATTTACTTGATAATGTATTTGAGAATGTAATTAATTATCTCAACAATCATCATAAAAAAGAAGTTGTTGAGCATCCAGAACTTATTACTGTACGTCGTACTATGCATTGGCATGCTCATCCTGTTCGTTCATTGGCTTTTGTTACTGCCCAAGGCCGGCAGTTTAATAATAAAAGTACAACTGGGGACTTTGCAAATCCAATGAGTCTCTTGTCAGGAGGAGAAGAGAGTGTACTTGTTACTTGGTAAGTGCATTTACTTCATTTCTATACCCCTTCCTTGCGCATCAATATCATGTTTGCTCACATTTCCTTTGCTTCTCATACTCATATGACATACTCTAGGCAACTTGATCGTAACAATCACAAGCCATCCAACTTTATAGCACGTGTTGGACAGGGAGGTATAATCCACACAACGTACTGTCAATATACCTCAAGGATTATCGTCTTTTGTTCAGATAACTCCATTCAATGTTACAATAGTAGTAATTATGATCGTGTATGGATGGAACAGGGATTGGCATCAATGTCATTACAGGAAGAGTATGAAGAAGATGAAATATCTCGCCGTCACAATAAGACAGATGCAAATCGTCGTTTACCAAAGAGAGGTCCAATTATCATGGTAAAGGATCCTATCACGAGTTATCCAATGTTAACTAATCTACCTGGCTCGCCGGGTATGGTACATTGGTATGACACCAAGTCGTCAAGTGTGGTTGGTACTCTTGAGGTAAGTATATGAGTACTGTGCGAGTACTTTTGTGTACTATGTAGCTCACCTTTCATGCTGTTGTTCTACAATATGAATATCTCTAGGTGGCACCATACAATCGTGTGAGTAGGAGAGATCCAACATCTGATCCTCATATTCCTGCACCAACTGTAACACACCTTGCCGTTGGTTTGGATGGTAAAGATATGGTCACTGTAGATACTGTTTGGACAGAGAATACAAGTGTCGGCGCGTCGTTTGACCTTATCGGTCCCCAAGGAGATGTAACACCCATGAATGCATGTACGAGTATCAAATTCTGGACACATGTTGATTCAAAGAACACAAATCCATCCGATTTACGAAAGCGTAGGAATGGAGATATCCCGATGAACTACGAGTTAGTATCATCAATGGCTGCTCCTCATGGAAGGGAAGGGGAGGTTAATGCCTTGGCTGTTGCACCCAATGGTCATGTTGCCTGTACTTTGAGTCAACATGAGGATGCGTTTCGTGTCTGGAAAAAGAGTATTGACGCCACATCTAACACTGTTTATTGGAAGTGCCTTTACAAGGTCAAGACACCATCTGGTTACTCCAATCAATTGTCTAAGTCATCTGTTGATGGTCAGCAGTTGGTTACATTCTCATCCGACGGTACTGTACTTTCTGTAACATATGGATCATATGTTACTCTTTGGGATCATGCTAGTGCAACTTTATTAACATCTGTATCACTTGATAACAAGACGAGATGTGCAAGTCAATCAAGCAGCGACGATGATGATATCAAGACTGTCGCTTTCATGACAAAGAACGATGCTTCAATGCTACTAACTACTACAAATCAATTTGGTATCAAATCACCGTTTGGAGGGATCAAGGGGTGTTATTTCGGAGGAGATGAATGGTCATTCGATGCTGGATCATTCCTAGGCAAAGACGCAGCTGTGTCAGACGTTGTTCTCCTACCAGACTTTGGCAATAGTGCAACAAATGGATTGAATGGAGGACATTTTGCAGTAGCCATTTCATTGAACAATGGATTGAAAACGATTGTTTCTATCATAAGTAGAGATGCTGGGAGTGTAGCATGTGCTGAAGGAACGGAGACTCCAATTCAATGGACAATCGAAGGTGAAGTACAATCACTGTGTTTGGAGAACAACACTGATTCATTTGTCCACTTGATTGCAATCACAAAGGATTGTCTAATGCTTTTATTAAGTTGTGGATCAGAAGACGAAGGACATGCAATATCAAGTAATGCAGAGATTGTATCCACCAGAGATGCCCGTCATGCACAAGCACCAGTCCTCAAGATTGGAGCAACAACTGAAACTAATGAACCTGTTGTTAAAAAGCGAAAGGTTTCTATTGGCATGTCTAGGTTAGGTGGAGGAGGTACATCTGGTTTTGAATTCCCTGCACTAAGTGGAAAGTTTACTTCATCCTTTATTGCTCAGAGCTTAAGTAAATAGGAATGAGTGACCGATTAAAGTTAGATATAAACTGCACCCCCATCTAAACTGATCCTTCTTTTAGTTTGATCAATATAGTTCTTTTGTTGTATGTTAGGTATGCTTCTTTCATCAAAATCAATCCAATCCACACTCAAATAAACATATTGCTCATCAAGATGAGGGCTCTGCCACACATTTGCAGTCTTTACATGTATAGTGATACCTAATAAACATGATATTAGAAGATACCACACGAATATACAAGCATGATAATTGAAAAAAGATTTACACATACCAACTAAGGCCCATTTCATAAGAGCATTTGGATCCTATACATCCTTTTCTATCTTGCCATTTACACATGCACTCTATGATGAAGAGAAATTAATACATAAAAGTAAGAGGTATGCATATAAGATGCCCGATGTAAGAGAAATGTTTAAGAGGATCCAATTCAACCCATTAAAAGTTGCCCGGTATACATTTTGATGAAGTCTACCTTACCTCCAGTTGTTTCTGTTACATCTCCTGTCTTAGGATCACAGAATCCTTCCGGCCTGTATGAAATATATATCAGAAGTAAGAATAAACTCTATGAAAATATGCATTACATGTACATCAAAAATTATGTGTCACCATTGCAATACGTACAATTTCGGCGCATCCATCGGAGCATATCCACCACAAGCGCTAGCAAACAGTGATAAAAGAAGTATTAACGAGGAGAATGACAGCATATTGATATAACACGTTAACAACATAACAGTTGGTCTATTTCCGTCACAGGACCAATAATTGACATAAAGAGTTTAGGTAGGTTTTGCTAACACTACAGCATAGGGTAGTAGCCCAGTATAGACCCCTATTATTTAGACGGCGACGATTGAAATACAATTAGATTATATTAGCGCAGTAGTATAGCATCGACATATTACCTATAATATAAACATGTCAAATAATAAACCACAACAATGTTCAACAACCCCAATTACATTGCCAGCAGATGATACCGATCGTATGCATTCTATGCATGCAGCTTTATCATCTCTTGACGCAATGACATCATCATTTGATGCAACAATGGACTCTATATTACAGGCATCAAATCACCGTCAGAGAGTGAAAGATTTGGAATGTAGAATAGCAGAGTTCCGAGAATTATTAAGTCGACTAGATGATCTCAAGTCAAAAATGAATGAAGGCGAAACAGTAGATGATAAGATATGCATGGTATTCTCGCCTAATTCATATGAGAGTGCAATTGAGGGAATGGAAAGCGAGTTGGCAATGATAAGAGATGAGATCTCAGCTTCTACATTAGTTCGTTCAGCTGCTAATGATGCTGTTATGAAATCTATACAAAAAGATATGATAGATGATGACGGACAAGCACTACCTTCTGATTCGTGGTTAGATCAAATGGATAATGGAGTTGTGGACGCATTGAAACAAAGCAATGACCAACGAAGTATACCTATGCTTATAGGAGATGATAGTGTCAGGAAAGGAGAGGCAGACTATCAATATGTACTTGACAAATTACTTAATTCTTCCGGCACATCTACAGCCACTCGTCTTGGTAGTGGTGCTATTCAAAAAGGGGATGATGAAAGTATATTCTCTGTAACATCACAATTGTCGGCAATATCTGTTACATCAAATAGTACGAGAATGACTGCAGGACAAAGGAAGCGTCACAAACAGCAGCAACAACAAATGCAAAACGCAACAAAAGCATCATCTACAATGAGTATGCAACCAACATTATCACCACATTTGGAAGAAGAACAAACTTCTACTACTATTGCAGGAAGACAACAGGCAATTGCAGGAAGTAGCACATATCTTTGTGACAACTTACATGACTCTTATGGAATAGGAACCGAGCCACCAAAAGGTCTTTTAGACAGCCCTGGCTTCTCAGCTAGAGGTACTAGGGAAGGAGGCACATCGTTTTATCCCCCTTCGAGCTATGTCACTGATCTTTATGTGTTCAATACAGCCAAAAAGAGTTATGGCGTAAACAAGAAAAGCAGTTGATATAAATTCGTCTTCGTTGTCGATTGAGTAGTTAATCTTAATTACAATATACGGCTACTACTTGATTTCTCTTGTGTCTGTACATTATTATGCCTCTGCCTTTGCAGCCTGAGCAGCTTGTGTCATTTCAACTATAACATTCTTCACATCTTTCCTTTCTGTAACTTTCCGGGGAAATGGAAGTCTAATTTTAAATTGATGCGGTTGATCAGATGCTCTAGGAGTTCTGGTACATTTAACATACATGCCTAAACTGTCAACTGAAGTGATGACTGCTTCTGAAACATCCAAACCTGGAATATCCTTTGCTACCATGGCAATAGTACTATCCATGTGATCATCGTTCATATGTGCGGCGATATGACCTCCGAACCCCGAGATAGGATCAGGCTGTGCCGCTTTGTACTCTTCAGGTGTGATACTACCAGCTCGTGCAAATCCTCCTACAAACCTGATATCTGTAATCTCATCCATTCTGAACCAATTGAAATCTCCAAAATCAACCCAGAATGCTCCAGGATGCTTTGCTAAATACACTTCCTTCATAGCATCACGTTCCTCACTTTTGACCAATGTCACCTTTCCCATTAAGTTAACTCTCCCGTCAGCAGCACCTTTAAACTCTTTACTCGCAATAGTAACACTGCATCTAGGATCTGCCAACAAATCTTGTGTATGTGAAGACATACCACTGAAGATGAATACAGGTCTACCTTCTTCATCGGGAGCAAAGCCAACGACACTACCACCGGGAAAGCCAACACTTTGGATAAGAGTTACATGATTAGCATATGAGTTTTTGAATCAAAATTAGAATATAAACATAAGCTACACCTCTGTTGCTTCTAGTTTTCAACTACTTACTTTGCTTTAGAGTTGGTACTCATAACTGCAAAACCATGATTGTATTGTACTAAACTCCTAACATCAACATCAAATCCCAATTTGGGAGCATTTTGTTGATGTTCAGCCAAAGCTTCTTGAATCTTCACTGATAATATGTGAAAGTAATATTGTGCATAATTCCGTGCGACATAGATGATTTAGTACACCATATAAGTATTGTAGATGTATATTAAATGTTGTTGTTGTAGAAGTAAGAAGAGAAAGTCATGCATATCACATGTATGTGCAGAAATGAAAAGTATGAGTACACAGTCGGAAGACCGAGAACGATATCACAGCAATATTTCAAATAAACACTTACACTCCTCAGGATCTATTTCCACTGGAGCAGCTGATCTAACATCATGCCCTGCTTTCACATCATGTTTGGGCGCATTCATGTTGAGAGAGGAAAGATGTGCATTTTTTGCAACGATAGGAGAAAAGGCAGCCGTCGAGCCAACGAGGGCAATGAGGGTTGTGACAAGGACTCTCATGATGATGAATTACCTAGGAGAATAATAAGTATACTTAAATAATGATTGGGTAATTAATATTTAGTTGCCAAGTCAGCATCAGCAAATTAGCAACTTTCAAAAACCCTCTCGTACTCAGTATGTATTTCCTACAAAATACGGCACATTAAGCTTACGATAATCGTACATTTTTGGCTGAGAGTGGTTTATTGTTGGGTGAACTACTAGTATACAGGCTAAGGAGCTGTTGTTGCAATAAGAGGGTGCATAATTATATATCAAATTATTAGCGTAATATCCGGTCTATCAGATTTCCGAGTTTGTAAAAGGTAGAAGAAACAAACAAGATAGATAGTTCTTCACAATCGAATAAAAAAGTAAATCACAATATTATGAGTGGACTGCCCGGTAATATAGCACCTGCAGATATCTCCGCATCAGAGGTACCAGATGGATTCTCACTAGGTCCAGGAGCTGGTGGCGGCGGTGGCGGTGTATCTGATCAAGTAGCTCAAAAAGCAGCACAGAGAGAATCTATACTGCAGCAAGCCATGACAGCAGATGCTTTGGCCCGATTACGTAGAGTAAAGGTATGTTGTTTTATGCGGATAGATTTGCAATTAGTATTTGTGTGCTGTGTTTATGGAGATATGTGTTAGATCTAATCATACCACACTTTGTACTTCAATAATTGCCATAATACAATACATCACAAATCACATCATTAATGAATGAATACAATACAACATAGTTGGTAAAGAAAGAAAGAGCATCAGCTGTAGAGGCAATGATATGTAACATGGCAATGCAAGGAAAGATGGATAGTAAAATTAGTGAAGGTAAATTGATTGAAATGCTAGAGAATATTGTCGGTGCATCACAAAAAAAGCAAGGGAATAGTTCAAAGATGACATTTGCTAGGAAAAAGAATGCTTTTGATTCAGATTCTGATGATAATGATGATGATTTATTATAGAAGAAAGTTACTATAAGTATGATATCAATATCGGTAAACAATTCTTCAAACGACCAAGTTACACTATTATATGTGAATGTGGGAGAACAGTAACAATGGAAAGCGACTTCTCTTCTCCAAGTGCATGCTGTGGGCTGTGGATGGATGATACATGGAGAAGTCTAAACTCAACAATTCATCAACTAACGATATACCACAATTATCGGGGACATAACTGCAACTGTATGGATGCTAAATAAGAAATCATTTCCACACCATAACAGTGAACAATCATAGTCACGTTGATATTCTCTTTTTTCGTTGCTTATTCTTCTCAGCAGAACTCACATTTTCTAAGGTCTTCTGTTGTTCTTTTTGTACAACCTTCCAATATCTTTCAAAGTTAATTTCGCCACCTTGATGTCCAACTTCTTTTATTGGAGCGCCATCATCTCCTCCAAATAACTTTGTAATTGTTGTTTCCATCTGTTCCCGACCAACTCGTGCATATAACATATTCATAGTTTCATCTATGCTCACCATACCATTACTATCATGATCATAGATGAGAAATTGGACCATGTGGTAGAAATTAGCAGGTTCAAGTCCAGAACTATCACGTATATTCCTCTCAAAGTTCAAATGGAATTCATCCCAATCAATGACACCGTCCAACTTCTCATCAACCTCCCACATCATGTTTTGCACCTCTCGCTTCGTAGCTCGTTTGCCCAAGGATTTTAATGCAGCTGCAGTGTCTTGAGGACGGATATGTTGGACTGGTCGATTCCGAATATCTGTCAACTTCTTTTCCAATTCAGTCTGTTCTTTTTGTAGTGCTTGCATTTTGCTTTCTTGATCTGACTCGCTAACAACAGAATTTCGATGATGAGACGAGGATGTAGAGAGGAAGAAATCTCGTTGTCGCATGGAATTTGTTAACGGTCGATGATATTCTGCCAATGTATCACGAATAACAGTCAATCTTTCCATTGCTTGAGCCTTTTCTGCAAAGAAGCATAATTGCTCATAAACTCGTTTAAGTTCCTTCATCTCCTTGTTAGGAGTTGTGCTACTAGGGCTATTAGCTGGTGATTTCATATTATTACTTATAGTTGTTATTGAGTTAAGGAGGGAAGGAAAGACTTGCATGTTGTTCTCAATCAAAGATCGAGAGTTGTTATTTTGACATCAACAAAGACGGATCGATTGAGATTTCGTAAGAGTCAATTTTTGCTATCTAATCGCTTCCGCCGTCATCTCAAAGCCAGCTGTGTCATCGATAAGTACTCAGCCGTCAACTCGGTATATACTACATACTATGTCTAATGAAAAGTCAGATTGATATGGGGGATAGTATGAGAGAACGAGAGGATGGAGATATGTTGGTTGGGGATGCATAATGTGTGTTGGTGATTTTTCAGGCCCAATGCCTCCGATATGCCAGTAGCAGGTGAATCCCCAATGGGCATTCATAAAGATAAGCATTCAAAAGTTTTTAAGAAATCACCATGTCGCCCAATCACTCTGTATGCTTCGCGATTCAAGTAGACCCTTGTGTTTATAACGTGTAATTTGACTGGATATACCTTCTAGTCCTAATGGTATGTGTGTCGTGAGTAGGTGAGTATAAGTTGAAATATGCGCACATCATATGCACAAAAAATATAAAGCTACTACTCACCGCCTGAGTGTACATACATGATCTGTCTCTCAGCTATTGGACAGTCTACGTCTTTTGATTTCCAATGTTGAAGTAATAAGCTCATTGCTGGTGCCCCATATAACAAGTCTAGACATAAACCTTCTTCATTCAACTCATCAAAGGTGTCTAAAATTGCCTTCGATGGCTCTCCAAAGGTGAAATATCCATTAGACCGTCGTCTTCGAGCTGATCCATATTCAATATTCTCTCTTGGCTTTAGTATATACGGTAGGTCTTTACCGTTTCCACCAGTACTTTTATCTAATGATACCATTTGTCTTTTTGCATATTGATTGTCACCTACACAAGGTATTACAATCGTACGTATGTCTAGCTCTTCCTTCTTTTCTAATTTTCGTTGTTCTAGTATTCTATTGATTGACTGATGTAAAAGTAAAGCAGTGGTACATGTACCTCCAGGTAGACATACTGCCAATGGCATGTTCTTTCCATTGTTTGCCCAATAATCTACAATTTCTTTAGCCAACACATTGCTTCCTGGTTCTGCTATTCTACATGCACCGCCTTGCGGTATCCAGAGAGATTGACCTTCTATTGGTGGGTCGAGATCGGCTGGTGCCATTACACTACCGCCATGCAAACCACCAAAAAAGTTGTTGTATTCTTCATGTGATACTGTTCGAATCTCCATACCCAATGACATTGCTCTTAGTAGGTTACCATTTGGATTCTTCCGAAGATATCGTGGTAGAGTCTTTGTATAGTATATGAAACGTTTCTTTGGTATTGTTGCTGTGTCGTCGTCATCGTCTATTGTTTCATCAGATGAAGATATATCTTCACTTTGAGTCTCAGAGTCAGTTGCTTCTTCTTCCGATTCAACATCTAATTGCGAAAACAAATCATCTCCTTCTTCTACCAAGTGATCTATTGTGGTATCATTATCTTGTTCCTCATCTTTTAGTTCTGCATTCTTAGACGAAACAATAGCTGCAAGTGCCACCATTGCATTAGACTGTGGTCCACCATATGATACAATCACATCTGGAAAATCTCGTGCTGGAATATTGTTTAGTGATTGGAACTTTCTTGCTTTATTACCACTAATATTTGACGATGGTAAGTGAAGAACATCATCTCGTTTAACATGCATCAATCGATCACGTATTAATATGCATTCAACTGGTGATTTTGATGGAAATTGTATCTTTGTATCTCCAACATGAATTGTTTTGCATGTATCATCAACATCATCATTAATATTATCACTTATTTGGATTGACTGATCTTGAAAGTTAAGTGTATCAGTTCTAATCCAACCAGTGGTTGTTTGTTGCAATGATATTGTACTAGATATTTTACCAGACGTATAAAATAGTCGTGTTCTAATATTATAATCATGTTGAAATGCGATTGTTGCCAATCTCTTACTCGAGCCCATCAACATTGCAAAGAAGAAAGTGATACTGAAGACAGCTCTTCGGCGGCGTACCAATATACGACGATATTGTTGTATCATTGTTGCTCTAACATTAGAAGTTTAATGTACCAATATTAATTGTATTATGGCTATCCACGCCGACAATAAATAGACACACACCCCTCCTACGTACAATATTGCTTTTTGAGGGCATTACTTTAGTGGAGGGTATCTTTTCGCTTTGTGTTGGCCCTTTGATATGCTCTCTTTTATCTTTTCTTTATTTGCTTTTCACTTTTCGGTCGTCGTTGTATCGTATCTAGGTAGTTAGGTAGTTGTCTTTGCATTGTCTAATCTAGTTGGATTAATCAGTAGGAGGGATATAATGACTTCTATAGTGGAGGTGAGTTGATCATTGCAAATCGTTATCGAATACATAATATGTTATACTTTTATAATCATGCACACAAACATTTACCAACAATATATTTATTATGATACTCAGCTGTTCCCAAAGAGTAGAAAGTTGGCATATGATTCTCGTCAATCTCTATCTCAGGTACAGAATGGTATTAAATGTCCATCGGAGTTGTTTCTATCTCTTGATGAACTATCAAGGTATGTATAATATGATGTGTCTATTGTACCTACTGTCTAAATATTGTAATACACATACTTCATTCAACTCACTCTGTTTATAATCCTTACACAAACACATAGGCAATTAGATTTAATGGAAAATCTAGCACAAAGAGAAACACCAGCACAAAGGTAAGTCAAATCTGTATCACTTTGAATGTCCACAATATACATACATCATACTGAAACCTACCCTATCGATTGAACACAAACAATATGCATTATATATCATACTGAAACCTATCTATCAACTGAATACATAACAAAACAGAGAAATGTGGAAACGGAAGATATTAGAATTACGAGAGGATGCCCAATCGATACGAAGACAGGGTGAACATTATGATAGAATGGTTAGTGCAGGTATACGACAAAGACGTGAACGTGATGAGTTACTATCTCGACGACGGAGAAATCGTACCAATAACAATGGAGGAGAAGATCAAATGCAACAACTATCACAAGAGGCAACATCATTAGATAATAGTCATTCCATGATGAATGAATTATTAGCATCAGGC
>Ga0075439_12554_pt1 | contig 18219 bp, 10 predicted proteins | sample MintriSingleCell_FD_74264 | JGI IMG/M metagenome (GOLD analysis project Ga0075439, IMG submission 74264) | Marine eukaryotic communities from Monterey Bay, USA to study complex ecological interactions - Minidiscus trioculatus JGI Plate_4_G5... | ecosystem: Environmental > Aquatic > Marine >... | reverse complement strand
TGATTGTTGGCTTGGAATTCACCGTAGTGTTGACCAAAGGCAATGTTGGCAGCATTGGCATTGATAGGCTGAGCCTCAGCAGCAGCAGCCGCCGCCGCGGCAATCTCCGGATCCGGATGATGTTGTGCTGCTTCTACCAATTCTATAGCTTCTGCACCTGGGTCTTCTTGTGGTGGAGGAGGCGGCAAGGGATTCATATTCAAGGCTGGAGAACAATCTTCTGCTTCCATATCATCTTCCTCGTTGTCAATATCATCACCTTCTTGCCTGAGCCATGAATAGTACTGACCACATTTCTTGATTGCAGCCTTCTTAATGTCCCACATGCGTGCCAATCCATCCTCGCCGCAAGTTACAAGACGATACGGGGTAAGTGTAGACCAGGATACCTAAGGGTAAAGGGAGAAGTTGGAGAGGAAGGGATGAGATATGTTCTAACAATCTACTCGTTCTGCACACGCAAAGTAACACCAAACTTACCATATTAGCACCATCCTTATGTCCTCTCAAGATAGCAACAGGAGAACCATCTTCCAACTTCCAAACACGTACATCACCATCAGCACTTGACGTTGCCAATAGTGCATTATCAGAACTAACATCAATATCAGTAACGACACCCGCATGCCCATTCAATGTGCATACCAATACTGCACCTCTCATATTAGCACCATAATTAAACTTCTTTGTTTTGGTATGCCTACTAGATTCGACTGTTAAATCAACAGTACCACCACCGCTACCAATGGCGTGTTGTTCCGAATCATCAGACGAAGAGGCACCCAAATAGAATATCTTAACAGTCTGATCATCACTCCCGGTAACAAAGTATCGTCCTGTCTTATCAAACTTTAAACAATACACTGGATAGATGAGATGAGAACTAATTGTTGAATGTGACAATTTTGATTTGAGTATTGATAATGTAGTTGTAGAGTTGTTGTTGGATGATAATGATGATGGGGACACGACACGAGGATGACTTTGATATTGACGTGTGTAAATAGCTGAATTGATTAGATTGTTTTTACCTGGTAAATGTGCCATTGCACCATAACCAAGGTTATTACGACGTTGTACAAACTGATTGGTACCTAATAATACCTGACGTAATGATGGGGAATGTACACCATGAATCTTACATGCATCATTATATTCACCTTGAACAACCTTGGCATTCTCATATAATGAAGTTGATTCACTAGCACTTAATCCAATCATACTCATATCATTGATATACCGGGTGCCCAATTCATTCGATCTAACTTGTAATTGGGATATAATACGATGTAAATTATTCATTTCAGTTTCACTATCTTGTAATCTTTCCGCCTCGGTACGCTTTTTACCCTTTGCTACTGTTTGTTTTTCGATGGATGTTTGTAATGTTGTTATTGTTGATTCTAATTCTTGACGTTTGGTATGTATTTGTATACGTAAGGCGAGTTGTTTACGGGAGGCTGGGTTATTGAAATAGAAAAGGGAAGAAAAGGTTAGTGTCCGACGAGGCCAACAAGAAAAGAAATCAACCTCAAACCCAACTATTTGCCTGACGACCCTTGAATATCCCTTACACATAACTGTCTACACTTACCCTGAGCAGCACTCATAGTTTGTATAACCGACAATTCCCTCAATGGTATACTACTCCGTTCAATCTGTACCACCATACCACCACTACCTTCACCCAATCGTCGTCCTGCACCACTAAACACTCCCCTCTTCCTCCCACCCCTAATTGGTGAACTATTACCACTGCCACCAGGGGAGGAGAGACGACGTAACACATTACCATTTGGTAATATACTCATCAGTCCCGAAGTACCCAAACTAGCCAAGGTAGTGGCGTCACTCATTTCACGTTCACTTGGTATTGAATTTTCATATGAACTTAGTAATAAACTCCATGGTAGATGTAACTCTTCCGATAAAGGAGTGGAAGTTGTGGAAGATGACACTAGTTTGTCCAATAGAGATATACCCTCAGCACCCGTACAACTTTCAATTCCCCGGGCGCTGATACCATTGCCAATTTGAAGTAAAGGTGAATATTTACGTTTTAAATCTGAATATGTCGTACTCCTCACAGTCCCTTCAGCCTTTTCCATTACCCCCTCCTCAGTAGTTAATCTTCCCAAACCACTTGATGAGGTTGAGAGCTGTTGTGTGGAAGAGGTACCAAATTCACCTAACGTTTCAAAAGCATTAGCTAATATAATTGCCTGATTTTGAATTGTTTGTAATGCTCTTTCTTTCTCTCTATTCCCATTGGCTGCGGTGGATGTGGCGGTGGTCGAGGATGAGGTGGTAGACGAAAGTGTAGAGGCAGCAGTATAATTGGATAGCCAATGAGTAATTAAAAATGGTAATGTTGGATGTATACTATTATTGTTGGAGTTTGTGGTAGACTGCTGACGTATAATTTGATTGTTGCTATTTGTTGTGGCTTGAGTTCCCTGTGTTGGATTATTGTTTGTTGTTGATGAGAATGTTACGTGATTATTGTTGTTAGCTGTATTATTGTTGGTGTTATTCGTAATAGATGGTGCATCATCTTGTGTTTCATTTTGAATGGATGGTGCACCTTGCGAGGTATTGTTGCTAGCTGCCGACGACGAGGATGTGTCGTGCTGCGCCTCATTGTCGTTGGTATCATTCATTGACACTCCTTCGTTGTTAGTATCGTTATTATTTAATGGCTCATTGCCATTATTATTGTCTGTTGTATCATCCATTATTATAGATGGTACACCCTCAAATAAAATTCAGATGTGTGACACAAGCTTTCTATTTTTTGATATTGTGTAGCGAGATTTTATGATTCGTATACCGCCGCCGACGACCTGTTATTACTCATACAGTATAACCCTCTAGTTGCACCTATAATATTATTGTTATGTTATGGTTATGAAGGAAAGCGCCGCCGCTGTGCTTATTGAGACTACTCTCATAGAAAAGATTACGATTGTCTAATTAGCGTATTGTACTCGAATATTTATCGTACTATCGGATATGAATACAGTTTTGTCTCTTATGAGTTATGAGTATGTTATATGATAGTGTCTCGTCTGTGCTCGTCTTCCGTGGTGCTAGAGGCCTCCGATATCATCTAGATACTATAAAGAAATTTGTCTAAAGGCTATAAGTCGGCGGCGGTGGTGTTTGTGCGTCGGCATTTAATTGATATAGAAGAGGTATCCCTCCGGTTACTAAAAATTTGTGGCCATTTTGAGCCATCTTGTATCACTGTTTTAGTGAGGCAATATTGTGTTTGTTTCAAAATACACTACAGGACTGACGCCTTCCACAAATTATATTGAACTAATTTTACATAAATCGGAGAATTTGTGTACAATTTGCAATAGAAACAAGACACAAAAACAGGTGCACCGACTCAATTTTTTTTTGCAACATTATTGTATCAACTAGATCTAGATAAACAAGGAGTGGCTTACCTTTCGATTATCTATTGGTATTAGTTTACATTATCATCATTTAAGGATTCTTATCAATCGGCAATCGGCTCAGTGTTGACAATCGTATATAGTAATAATTGGGGTGTATATATTATTTATTTACTTAGGGTGCAATGAGTGAAGGAGATAATACATCAGTATACATTTATAATGGCGTTGGTGAAGTGCCGATGGATGTTACACATGTGAGGGTAGATTCATCTGTCACTGTTATTCCTGCTAATGCGTTTCGTGGCCGTGACAAGTTGGATCAGGTTGAGTTGCCCGAAGGGCTGATTACAATTGAACGTCGAGCATTCTATAACTGCCAATCATTGGAGATGATCAACCTCCCATCTACATTAGAAATTATTGGTCCGAGGGCATTCCAATGTTGTGAAAATTTAGAAGCAGTTATCCTACCAGAAGGCCTTCAAACACTGGGAAATCATGCATTTCAATATTGCAAAACAATGAAAACAATTAACATTCCTCCTGGCATTGAAGTGTTAGAAGAGGGAGCATTTCTACACTGTTGGAAGCTGGTAGATGTGATATGTTCAGAGGGTATTACTGAAATTGAAAAGGATGCTTTTAGTAGATGCTTCTCCTTGGTATCAGTTACTCTACCATCTACATTAACAGCTATTGGGGAAGGAGCATTCGAAGGCAGTGAGAGATTGAATAAGGTACACATGCCCAAAACAATAGAAACTATTGACGAAAGAGCATTCAAGAAATGTAATTTTACAAGCTTTCGTGTTCCTCCTTCACTTGGAAATGATCTAGATATCAGTATAGTGGGGGAGAATAGATGTTTGGTCTCACTTGAACTGCCCGAAACCGTCGAACGGCTTGATGACAATTTCCATGGCACAATTGAACACAACACAGATCTAAATGTACGGAATATCGCAATTCCATTAGAGTGTGTGATAGATACATCGGATGCATTTAGAAATTGTACTGATTTGGGAGTAGCATTTCCAGATACGAATGATGATGATTACTACAAATTGGATACAACAATATCAGATGCCCTAAAGCAGAGATTTGACAATCTACTGATACACAAGATATGTTACTACCAGTCATATAGCGATAATGAAACAACATTGCAACATCTCAAGCGGGAAATCAATCCATGGACGGCAAAATCTCCTGGTAAGCTAAACAAAACGGGTAAACAACAAGATTGTTTGGGGATGACTCCTCTTCACATCTTGGCATGCTCAACCAAACCAACATTTGAAATGTTTCGGATATTGATTGAGAAGTATCCCGAAACACTCATCATGAAGGACAAGTGGGGTGACATTCCACTATTATATGCACTTTGGTGTAATGCACCAACTGAAGTATTAGAATTGTTAGTTGAGAGTTACAAATCATTACATCCAGAATATGAATTTGATTGGAAGGATATGCTTCTAACCATGGTAAAGCGTAATGTACCTCTTGCTAACATTCAGAGGTTGATTACTACACAACAAAAGAGCTACCCCGATCAAGAGTATGATTTGCAACAAGTGGTAATCGAATTGGCAACGTATGATACAGGACAGGCAAGCTTTGATAAACCGTTCACCTTTGTCGATATAGTACAATACTTGCTTCGAATTAGTATTACCAAACGATTAGAGTCTTTAGCTGTTAGTAGATGGAGTGATGAATTAGAGAATAGCATCAAGTCCCTTCATAACACGACGCATGGGGCAAAGAACAGAGACAGAGACACCCAAGCCGTGTATGATAGACTTGAAACATATGAATCGATCAAAGAGGGAACGTCCATTATTGAGCTGGTATTGTGGAAAGCAAAGATCGACGAGGGTCGTAAGAAAAGGGCAAGAGTTGAAGGGGGTGATAGTTACAGGGAACAGTGCCATATCAATTGCGGGGCTGATATTATCATTAGGAATGTGCTACCTTATCTCTTACCCGATGAGATGACGATTTCAAGGGATGATTCGAGTGATGAGTCAAGTGATGATTCTAGTGACAGTGATGATTCGAATGAGGAAGAGGACTAGATTTAGCTACCTACCTACCCTGTCTAGCGTCTAATGCTGTATAGAGTGATAGACATGCCACTGCTTTGTTGTGTATATTATTTACACTCTCATATCAATCGTAAAATGGCGTATTGTATTCAAAACTTTATCGTACACATCGGATCGGATATGATAAATAAACAGTGAATTATGTAGAGCTAGCGTAGAAGAAGATGCAATAAAGACGCGCAGCTAGATCAATCCGAGGCCGCAATAAACTACACTAACTATTTTCTAAGATTATCTCGGCGGCGGTGGTATTGTGGCGGCATTTATACTGATATATAAGAGGTATCCTTTCCTTTGCAAAAACTTATGCACATCTTGTGTCCTGCGTCATCCATATTGTTGAGAGACGATGCACTTAGAAACATACCTAGCTGTGTATAGAGCAGTGTTATTGAATTGGGAATTGTATATTTTACAGCGGTGTGTTCGTGTGCGGTTGGTTCAGTGAGAATAACTATCCATGGTTGAGAAGGGTGCACTGACTTTTATATATCATTTTGCAATATACACATTAAAACTACACATCGATTATACAGGGAGCGGTTTGCCTTTTGATACCATTTATTAGTTCATTATTTGAGGCTTATTCTTATCAATAATCATCAATCGGCTCAGTGTTGACGTTCGTATTAATATTTGGTAGTGGAATTATTTTATTTCGGTGCACCTCACAAGAATGAGTGAAGGAGATAATAATATATCGGTATACATTTACAATGGCGTTGGTGAAGTACCGACGGATGTAACACATGTTAAGGTAAATCCCTCAGTCACTGTTATTCCTGATAATGCATTTAAGAACCGACTTAGTTTGGAGGAGGTTGAATTACCCGAGGGGCTGGTACGAATTGGATTTCAAGCATTCAAATGGTGCAAATCATTGAAGAGGATTAACATTCCATCCACAGTACAAGAGATTGAGAAAACTGCATTTAGAAGTTGTGAAGAGTTAGAAGGTATCATTTTGCCGATAGGACTTCGAACCTTGGAGGAATGGGCATTCTATGGTTGCAAATCTCTGAAGAGGATAAACATTCCGCCCAGTCTCAAAACTGTTGATATGGGGGCTTTTTTCGGCTGCAATAGTTTGACTACAGTCACAATAAACGAGGGGGTTCAAGACATTGAGTTAGATGCTTTTACCTGTTGTGGCTCTTTGGTGTCGGTCAGCCTTCCATCAACACTGAAAGTTATTGGGAGAACATCATTTGAATTCAATAACACTTTGAGCGAGATACACATGCATGATACAGTACAAACCATAGTTGAAGGTGCATTTAGAGGTTGCAACCTTCAAAACTTTCGCATACCACCTTTAGTAAACAGTTTCGACATTAGCATTTTGGCGGAGAATACTAGTTTGGTTTCATTTGAAATACCCAAAAATGTTAAAGATATTACAGATACCAAAGATCTTGATGATTATGATGATACAAATATGAAGTCTTTGCGGAATATTGCATTACCTTCCGAGTGTAGAACGAGTGCAATACCACCTGATTGTTTAGATGGCTGTGAAGATTTAGAGGAAGCATTACCCGACGAAGATTTAGTTTATGCATTGGAGGATAGGTTTGATGATCTACCCATACACAAGACATGTTATTACCAGTCATACCATGACACCGAAGAAGCAATGCAGAACCTAAAACAGGAGATCGCGATATTTGAATCTGACAAGAACCAAGACTGTTTGGGGATGACTCCATTACATATCTTGGCATGCTCAACCAAACCAACAATTGAAATGATTCGGTTATTGATTGACACGTACCCTGACGCACTAATAACGAAAGACAAGTGGGATGATATTCCTCTGTTGTATGCATTCTGGTGCAACGCACCTTCAGAAGTTATTGATTTGTTAGTGGAGAGTTACAAATCAAACCACCCAGACTATGAGTTGGATTGGAAGAGGATGCTTCTAACAATGGCAAGGCGTAATGTACCTCTGGCCAACATTCAGAAGTTGGTAACTGCACAACAAAATAACTTCCCAGATCAAAAGTATGATATGCAACAAGTTGTTATGGAATTGGCAGCTCATAACACAAACCAAAAAGGATCCAGGCTAGGATACACTCCCATCATCGAAACGTTCAGGTATCTGCTTTATGTCAGTATTACCAAACGGTTAGATTCATTAGCAGTCAAACGGTTTCAAGTAGATTTGACAAATAGCATCAATGCAGTTAACGAGAAAGAAGGCAGAGAAGAAGATACTAGTTCTGTATATGATCGACTTGCCGCATATGAAATAGCAAAAGAGGCTACCTCAGTACTTGAACTAGCGTTGTGGAAGGCTAAGATTGACAAGAGCCGCCGTAAACGGGCAAGAATTACTGAAGATGTTAGTTACAGGGAACAGTGCCGTATCAATTGTGGGGCTGACATTATAATCCGGAATGTACTGTCATATCTTTTACCAAAGAAGGTTGTAATTCCCAGTGATATTGAAGAGGATGAGGACAAAGATTGGACATCTGGTGTCGTCTCTCATGTCTAGTAAAGTATTAGAATAAAGTAAAATTGCGGGGTAATAGCTAAATATAGAACAGAAATAAACTGATAGACTCTAATTCAAGTTAGTTTTGAAGAAGTGCACAAGATGTGTACTTTTTTTGAACTGTAATCCTACCCTCTACAACTATCTGAATAGCCACCCGTCCTTCCGACATATACAGATTCTAGTGTGTTTATAGCATGCATAAGTATAAGACAACCAACAATTGTAGGCTAGAGCCTCCGTCCTTCGACGCTTCATAGGGGAGAGAAGACTGAACGAGAAGAACTTGTGTTTACTCCTTTCTATGTACGATACAGAGTTTCGACCAACATGAAAACTCAAAAATGGATTATGAATTATGAAGAATAATAATTTGTTGTATTGACAAAGTTGACAGATAGAGAAGAGATTCTATATCATATAATGATTATATACTACTACTTTATTTCGATATGCTTTATAATATACACGAATCATAACTTAGTGCATAGTTTTTGTTGTTGCAATACACAAAGATTGAGAAAAGATGACACATCATCTTATGCGCCTTCATTTTCATCCATTGATAACAACAATGAGCTGCTATTATATGATAGAACTGCTACCACTGTCAGTAGCAAGAATGGTAGATATAGAAAACGTATACGAAATAAGCAATCGTCGTCATGGCCGTCGTACTATCAACCTACCACACAACAACTAGATACCTCATCAAGCAATAATAAACAAGAAAGAAATGGTAATGAGGAATATCAAATACAGAAATGGTTACTATCATCAACTACATTGATATTAGGTGATGAGTTGACATTTAAATTAATCAATGGTGAGACTAATGCTACATCTACTAATACCTCCGCTTTTGGTATAATAAGTAACAGTCGGCAGCAGTCATTAGACAACTTTGATACCAAGAAAGAATATCTAAAGCATGCAATATCAACTATGCAATCGTGGTGTCAATGGATAATACAATGTTCAACTGGTAGAAGTAGAAGAAGTAGAAGCAGAAGTACTACTAAATATCAATTGACATACGGTTCAATTAAATGCAGTCCAGTGAATGCTGCCAAGATTGTTGATGCTATACTTTATAGGTTACTTGATGTTCTAGAATTAGAATTAGAATTAGAAGAGGAAGTAGTGGGTGATGATAAAGCAGTAGATCACGGGAATGGTACAACGTTACTTGAACTGATTCATATTGCAATTACAGCATGGTCAAATAGTAAGGATAGAGATGGACTAGCTGTTCATCGTACAGAGTATTGGTTACAAGTATTACAAGACGACGGACAAACATCAAACTTTACAGATGATAATGATATGAGATTGTATGAAGAGTGTTATCGAGGAATAATTCGAGCATGTATTAGCAGTCATGAGTATCAACATTTGGAAAAGGCAATTGGACTGCTTGATGATATGAGGGCTGAGCAGCCACTCTATCCAACGGCACAGACTTGTAATTTGGTTCTTTATGGATTCGCAAATTGTAAACCATCCACAAAGAATGCCAAGCAGGCAGAAGATATACTCAAGAACATGATACATGATTGTCAAGAGAATGAATTAAAATATGCCTATAGACCAGACACCAATACATTCCGTCAAGTGATTACTGCATGGACAAAGAGTGAAGCAACGGACGAAGCTGCTAAGAATGCACGTCGTATATTAGATCAAATGCTAACTGATTATCCAACATTAGACCCAGATGCAAGTACATTCAATGCAATAATGACATTATACTTGCAACTTGGTCGGAGGAAAAAAGCCCTTGCTATATTTGATCAAATGTGTTCCTTACAGCAGTCCGGTAGAAAAGGTACCAAGCCGGACGTTTATTCGATCAATCTGATGCTTAATGCATTGAGTAAACAGCCTCCGTTTTGTTCATCAGAGGAATTACAAAAGGCCGAGGATGTATTAGATGTCATACGAGAGAGCTTCAATGTAGCCCCGGATGTCCAATCATATAATATCTTAATCGATAGCTGGGCAAAGAGTAATCTCCCCGAGTCAGCAGAAAAGGCTGTTCTTCTTCTAGACATTATGGAAAGACGATGCCGTCTTGAGCCAAGTATAGCTCCTGATTGTTATACATATACAAGTGTCATTAATGCTATATCAAAATCAAAACAACATAAGAGAAGAGGCTCATGGGCTGAGGAGATATTTCAACGAATGAAGTCTTTACACTCCCAAGGGCTAATTACAAACGAGCCAACGATACCGGTATACAACGCCCTCCTTAATGCCTTGATCGCATCCGATGAGTATGGTTCAATTGAACGGGCATGGGTAGTGTTTACTGAAATAATAGAAACATCTGACATAGCAAATATCAGGACATACAACACCATGTTAAAGGGCTACTCCGCATTAGTTAGAAACGATGATGGGGATATCATATCATACTCAAGACCGAGGCTAGCAGAGCAACTTCTTGATCGAATGGAATTATCATACTATCGTGAAACTTCGGATATTATACCTGATAAGTACAGCTATACAACTGTGATTAGTGCTTATGGACGAAGTAATGTCAAGAGAAAGGCCGCAAAGGCACATTGGGTATTGCAACGTATGGTCGATGCGTATCAAGAGGGCAATAACTCGGCAAAACCGAATACGTATGCCTTTAATGCCGTGTTGAATGCATGTGCTCATACACGGTATCCCGAAGAAAAAGTGGAGGCATTTACAATCCTTTGTTCAACCTTGATTCTGGTAAGTTGTTTCTTTCTACACCTTGTCTATTTCAATGCTTGATACTATTGCTCACTTCTCTTTTATATCCTAATACTACAGCAAAGGAAATGGGCAAAGCCTGACCATACAACTTACGGCATCTTTCTCCAAGGTTGTTCTAGACTCTTACCAAAGAATGAAACTAGGAAGTGGCGTGTTGTTGAGACGGTCTTTAATTCGTGTACGAAAGAAGGACAGTGTGGTAGCCTAGTATTATCAACTCTTAAGCAACAACCAGAATTGTACGAGGCATTAGTAGGCAGGTTCTTGACAGATGATGGGCTTGAGATTCCCTTACAATGGAGAAGAAACATAGCAAGTAGGAAGGATAGTGCCGCCTCCCAAAGATGAGGAGGATGGTGAGTTGGCAGTCTGCATCATCGACAAAGGGCTTTCCATAAGCGTGGTAACATTTATTTGTGGCAAAGACCTGAGGAGAGGTGCTAGGTGAAAGAGGTAGGGGTAGAGATGATTTGCAATGAAGCGGCCAAGAGGAACTACTTTTACTATCTACTCATTCACAGACGATAGGAAAGACTTCTTTGATTTCAATGGTCAAGATACTTATATATAATTTAAATCACAACCATAATCGGCCAAATTGTAATATACACAGCCCCGGAAGGCTCTCCCTACTACATAACATTCATTGGCCTCATCAATATAGACTGATGTGACCATGAAATAATACTCCGTAAACATATACCTATTTAATCATCCTCCTCACTATCATCCTCCTGCTCTGCTCGGCTTGTACACTTGATAATTGTCCAGAACAATGTTGCCTTGACAGTCTTGCTGTGATTCTCAATCCTGTACACATTGCCCGGTGGAATTTGGAACATATCACCCTTATTCAATAAATATCGCTGGGCCGTCTTGGGATCAAACTCTCCATCTTGACCAGAAGGATCGGCCAAGGCAAATTCAAGTGAATTGGGTTGACAATCTCCCACATTGAAGACTTGACTGCATAGCCCTACACCCTCAGCATCCTTGATACCACGGGGTGGTAAGACGACATTGCCGGCAATGTATCCGGGAAACAAGTCATCATCATCCGTGGGTACATGAAAGGCTTGGGAGGCAAATCCAACAACCTTACTCTCTCGTTTCTTTCGGGTACTGGACAAGGGTAGCTTGGAGAAGGTTCGGTTATCAATCCTAGAAACAATCTTAATGTCGGTGGCTGATTCCAATGTCTCACTCCAAACACTACCACTCTCCCCGTTATTGATACGAAACTTCTTACGGATGGCCTTATCATCAAACGGTGTCTTGGCAACAGTAGATTCATCATCCTCACTATCCGAATCATCACCTCGTTTACGTTTCTTCTTATCCTTGCCCTTCTTCTTTGGAACTTCCTTACGTTTCACTTCCTTGTATGGCGTGGGTAAGGCATGCATCACACCAGCAACTACCGGCATATCACCCATTGCCTCACCTAACAATCCCTTCTCATTTTGTGCCTCATAAATTAACTTTTCATTCTTCCAAAATTGCAATGGTGCAAATCGTGCCCGACGGGAACGTCGTAATGCCGACCCGCCGGGTGTTTTGGGCTCTTCACCCTCGGGATAATCTTCCTTATAATCTGATACGGGTATAGCCTCATAATTTCGATTACCCATGGGTATACCCTTCGAGGTACCATTGGGTGTTGACCAATTAACTTTCGTTGTTTGATTCTTCTTCTTTTTAGATTTCTTGGTACGTAATACAGATGTGGGTGTAACGGCGGACGATGAGTCTTCCGATTGTTTCTTCTTTTTAGACTTTTTCTTCTTGGGTGGTTCTTCCTCTGATTCTTCTTCTTCACTCTTGGCACTTGCCTTACTACTTGCACGTGACTTTTGACTAGTCTTGGCACTAACTTCTTCATCATCATCTTGATTATCGTCTTCAAATCCACCACCACCATCATTATCAAAATTAACATCATCATCAAAATCTTGTGTAGCCAATTGCATACCACCACCAACACCCCCATCATCACTATTATCAAATGATGCTTCATTGTTCTGAACAACCTCCTCCAAACTATTTTCCAACGCATCGGGAGGTTCTTCTTCTCCTTCCGGTTCCATAATGTCATCACGTTCTTCGGGATCGACTCCCTTCTTACCACCCGAAGTTGTGTAGAAATCTTCTTCCTCGGGTGGATCCATTGGTCCTTCATCTTCTTCCTCTTCTTGTTCAGCTGCTGCCTCGGGTGATCCCTTACCACCAAGCTGTTCCAACTGTTCCCTACCCAAACTAGCTCGTTCACCCCGTAATGCATGACGACTTTCAGTTGCAATTGTATCCTGACTTGCCGCGGTGGACGGTGCCGCGGTTGATACCTTGGATAAGGCGGTGCCGACGGTATCGGGTGCTTGTACATCTGGTGAATCACCAACAGGCACACCCATTGCTTGATGCATTAATCTGTTAGACCATGTTGGATTACGTGGTGTTTGCTGATTTGAATTGGCACCCTATCATTAGAATTAATAAAGAAGGGAGATATTAGCAGAGTTAGAGAGGGCAAATGAAACAAGGCACAATAAACAAATAATTCCAACAAATCAACCAAAACAACCCCACATCACACATCTCTAGCAAACAACCCCTTACCCTAACCCTAACCAAACATACAATACGCCCACTATTTCTCATAGATTAACTAACTAATCCCTCTAAACTAACACCACAAACACACAAACTTTAACCAACCCATCAAATAAACAATATTAACCAACACTCCAATACAAACTAATCCCTTTAACCAAACACCAATTGTTTCTCACTGCACTTAAACTAAATCCTTAACTCACAATCAAAAACACAAAACTTTTTAAACTAACACATCAAATAAACAATTTAACCAATCCCAAACTACCTCCAATTAACATCCCAGCAGCAACACAACACCACACATAACTAAAATAACAATCCTACTTACCTGCTCATGATTTAACAATTCAGGACGTTGCCTAGCATTAGCATTACCTTCCTTTAATAATTCTTCATGTCTAACATGTTTTTCTTGATTACGTTGTTCTTTATCACTCTGTTTCTTATTACCTCCACCTCTAGCAGCAGCACTATTATTATTAGTGGAGGCGTTATAAGAAAGACCAGGAGGTGCAGGACTTGTACCAGCAGCAAAAAATTTATCCAAATCTTCATATCCATCATTATTAATTGGTATTGATTGTGAAGTACCACGTGCTGGAATTTGTATGCCTGTACGCTTGCCTATATCCATCCTCTCTTCATTATTGTTATTAGATGATGATTGATTGGTATTAGAAGAAGAAGGGAGGCGTGATGTTGTTGAACCGTCTGCTGAGAACTTAACACCACGTGAGGAAGATGGACCATTGTTGAGAAGCTCTGGTGGATTTTTTCGTTGTTCTACTTCGTTGTCACTGAAATTACCACGATTACGTGATGGTGAATTACGTTGGGAATATCGTTTTGATGGTGATGGCATTATTGTTGTTTATTATAAAGACGATATTGATTTATTTCTTTGAGGTGAATTTGTTGTTGTTACAAACTGAATTTTCATTTTGGTCGTAAAATAAAAACTCCCTAAGGCAAAATTGAAGAGACAGGGAAGCAAGCTAGCCTTACTTGTCTCTACCAATATGAAGTCGAGGACTCTTAGAGGGTGCTTTGAATTGTCAGTGGCTATAGGTAAGGTTGTGAACTTTTGTGTAGGATGTTATCTACACCATTTTTTTAGTGGAAGGGTGAGGTATTCCGATGGTGCACATCTTACGCACAAAATATGAATATGGGGGTGGTGTGGTCATCTTTACAAGTATTAATCTCATGCATACAATGACTTTTACTTTATATACCACTTTACTAGCTGGTGCCCGGACCTATTCGAACCATTACAGTGATGATGATGAGCTATCACTGGAATCATCTCTTATCTCCATCTCTGGTAAAGGCATTATATAAGGCAGTACGTTCCGGATGATAATGTCAGCCCCACTATTGATACGGCACTGTTCCCTGTAACTATTATCTTCACTCATTCTTGCCCTTTTACCACGGCTCTCGTCATTCTGTGCCTTCCACAAGGCCAGTTCAAGTACAGAGGTACCTTCTTTGATTGATTCATATGTAGAAAGTCTATCAAACACTGCTTTGGTGTCTCTGTCTCTAGACCTTCCGAGCACAGGGAGAGAAGCGATGCTATTTTCCAGTTCTTCACGCCACCCCCTGACAGCTAATGAATCTAATCTTTTTCGAATAGTAATCCAAAGCAGATACTGAAATGTTTCTATTGGTGTATGTGGGTCGTATCGTCTTATACGGTTTGCATCTAATGATGCCAATTCCATTACAACAGTTTGCAGATTACACTCCTGATTAGGGAAACTGCTTTGATGTGTATTAACCAGCCTTTGAATATTTGCCAAAGGCACATTACGTTTTGTCATTGTTTGAATCATGCCACTCCAATCAAATTCGAACTCTGGATGTAATGACTTGTAACTCTCAACTAACAAGTCCAATACCTCCACTGATGCATTACACCAGAATACATACAATAAAGGAATATCTTCCCACTTGTCTTTCATTATTAGTGTTTCGGGGTATTTATCAATCAATAACTGATACATTTCAATTGTTGGTTTGGTTGAGCATGCTAATATGTGAAGAGGAGTCATCCCGAGACAGTCTTGTTGATTGCCCGTTCTATTCAATTGACCAGGAGGCTTTGACGTCCAAGGGTTGATTTCCCGCTTGAGATATTGCATTGTAGTTTCATTGTCGTGGTATGATTGGTAATAACATATCTTGTGGATTGGTAAATCATCAAATCTGTGTTGTAATGCTTCTGATATTGTATCCATATCTTCATTCGGAAAGGCAACCCTCAAATCTGTAAAATTAAGCAATGCATCCGCATCTACTTCACATTCTGATGGTAATGCAACATTGCGCAAAGATTCTAGCCGTGGTTGCGAATGACCGGAGGTGATGGTAATTTGTGTAATGTTTTCTGATAATTCAAGTGAAACCAAGCACTTATTATTATTACCATTTAAATTGCCAAATATAAATAGATCAACGTTGATGATTAGAGGTGGTAAACGGAAGTTTATAAGGTTGCACCCCAAAAATGCTCTTGGGCCAATGCTTACTATGGAGTTGGGCATGTGTATCTCATTCAACACCCCACAGCACTGGAAAGTTTCACCACCAATAACTCTTAAAGAGGATGGAAGCTGAACTGATACCAATGATTCACAGAAACCAAATGCATTTCCAAGTTCTATTATACCCTCTGAAAACATAACTTTTGTCAAACCTTTGCAGAAGAAAAATCCTCCTAACTTAATCTGTGTAATGCCTGGAGGTATGTTGATTCTTTGCAGAGATGTGCACGAAGAAAATGCATACATTCCCACTGTTTGCAGTCCATCTGGTAAGGTAATTCCATTTAACTTGTTACACCCTTGAAAAGCGTTGTATCCAATTTCAATTACTGTAGATGGTATATTGATCCTCTTCAAAGACTTACAATCAGAGAATGCATTGTCTCCAATTGTAACAAGCCCTTCTGGTAACTCAACTTCCTCCAACTTTTCATGACCGAAAAATGATTGTTCGGGTATAACAGTGACGGATGGATCAACTCTAACGTGCGAAACATCCTCCGGTACTACACCAACTCCATTGTAAATGTATACCGGTGTACTTTCTTCTTCACTCATCTTGATATAATTTGTGTATTGTGATTTTACTACAACTTTGTGTACTCAATAATAATAAAGGTACTGAAATAACTCACTCAACCAAGTATTAATAATAGTAATTAAATGTAACTCACTCACTGTAATAAATGAGACGGCAAGTGTATAAAATAGATAGTTCTTTTTATGTTGGTGCACCTTTAATATATTTAATTATTGAACGATGGGAAATTCAAGCGTACTGTTGTAATATAAGATTGTTGAACTAAAAAGGATAGTATCTAACGCCCTATACGGTTGATTAGACGAGGCAGAGTTTAGTTGAGTTGATTACCTAATAGCATGCACGCAGAAACATCGTCTCTATTAAAGAGTTAGACCGGAGTAAGATACCGTAATAATGGGAACTAAATTCTGATCAAGAAGAGCAAAAACACTTCGGATAATGAGTCCGGACGACGAAAATACGCATACGCATTTAACAATTGCCGTCTCTTTTGATAGCCATATCATGCCCAAACTCCAAGCCGCCGTACCAGCCGGAGCACCTCCAAATGCTCTTCTTAGAGTTCGTTTACCCGACGGTAATGAAGGTACGTTTATTTTGTGTGTTTATACTTTTTTGTGCATATGATGTGCTCACTTTTTTTGCATGTTGTCATAACATTAACATATGAAACTGACAATTGTGCTATTTGATATACACAGTGAATGTTCGGGTACCCTCCGGATTAAAACCAGGAGATGAATTTATATTCGAGGTTGATCGGGTTGGCAGTGGTACCACCACAACAACCAAAAGCAGTAACAAAAAGAATGAATCAAAGAGTAAATCATCCAAGAATCCAAAGAAACGCAAAGGACATAACAATAATAACGACTCTAATACACGTGGTGATAGTTCCTCTTCACGTGATTATCATGGTAATACACGTGGTGGTGCTCCGTCATTCGTTACCGGTTTCTTCTCTCTATATAATCAAGTTTATGACATATTAAGTACAACTTCGGCAATGTTAACTGGTGATAATGATGATTATTATGATGATCATGATATTGATATAAGTACAAGTAATTCATTTAGTCGGAAGAATAGTAAAGACAAATCTAATAATAGTGTTACTACTCAAGTTAAACAGCATGATCCAGACCTGCCGTTATTGGACCGAGAGATTTATAGCAAGAAGGATTTCCTAATGGCATTAGCAGTGGGGACATTTATCGGGTTAAGTATAGTTACCGGGTTCTTAGCAGGTGTATTATGGGTAACACCGATTGAATCAATGGATATGAAGAAACCAGAGTGGAAGGATGAAGATTCGTTTGTGCCGTGGAAAGATGATCGTCCCAAGAAAAGTAGCACGTTGCAACGTCCTCAAAAGAATATGAAGAAGAATAGGTTGATTATAAATGATCAAGAGATTGAACTAAGTTAGAAGGGGTAATTAATGGTGATTTGGAGTTCTATGATGATAACAAACTTAAAAGTTAAAGAAGGATATCACATCTTGTGACCATAGAAGTATTAGCTTAGCAAATATCTATTCTTTTCAGCTCTCTTCTTTTGACGATCTGCTCCAGTCCGACATCAACCAAATACAAAATGCAACTTGTGTTTAGACCGTGCTTCCTTTTCAACATCCGGCTCTAAACTTTACATCAAAACACGTACCAAATGACTCTCACATTGCTCCCATATCCAACATTTGTTCAGTATCAAACGGCATGCTCATGAA